>Ga0126342_10012447_pt1 | contig 15174 bp, 16 predicted proteins | sample Cyp1metagenome_FD_92528 | JGI IMG/M metagenome (GOLD analysis project Ga0126342, IMG submission 92528) | Coral microbial communities from Lord Howe Island, Old Settlement Bay, Australia - Cyphastrea 1 metagenome | ecosystem: Host-associated > Invertebrates > Cnidaria > Coral ...
TTACACACAGAAACTTTTACACACAAAAGCTTTTACACAGAGAAGTCTTTGCACAGAGGCGCCTTTACACGAAGTAACAAGTTGAAATCGGCAGCAGTTCTTTAGGAAAAACCCTTCGCAGGATCTTTCGGGAACTCACTTGCTCGCCAAAAAATCGTCTATTCCAACAAATATGTTCCAAAAAACCTAAGGAATATATTTCTGAGGAAGGTCCTCCTTCAGTAGCTTTCACTCCCACACTGCGATGAAATGGAAGGCCGAGTGGCCCGGCCGAGCCGACGAGGGGCGTCAGACCAAAAATACAAACAAGGTAATTTCAAGCCTGATAAAAGAGTGCCACATGGCACCATCGATACCTTCAGAAACTCATCACCAAGGACCTTGGACGGCTTTTTTTATGGGCTTGATGGCTTTTCAAACCTGGCTAGAAATTTTCAATGCAACAACTTTGAAGCTTTAAAAAATTCAAAATGAAGTTTGGAGGCCGCAGCAAGGAGGCCGTAGCAAGGAAGAGACACGAGTTAAAAAATAGCTGACCAAGCAAAGGGGCAGCTTCAAAACATTATTGATAAATGCCTAGGCAGGGTGGCAGGCCAAAGCGGTGATCCAAGGCAAGGGCTGTGCCATACAAAAAAAAATAAACAAAATTGGGCAACTGAAGCAGGCCGGCCGGGCCGTCGACATATGTAGGCTTGTGCTGACATGAGCAAACTACTTCAGGACTGTTTTTTATTTTTGGGCGATGAGGTAAGGCAGAGGCGAAAAAATCACAAACAGTGTGGAACTAGCCTGCTTGTCTCAGCACAAGCCTAGATCTTTCGACGGCTCATTTTGTCGTTTTTGGATCTTTACGGAACAGGCCTTGCTTCACCCCCCAAGCTGCCTGGTCAAGAATTTGTGCCTTTCATTTCTGCCCTGTTACGTTTAGCCAAGCTCGATTTTTTTTTGCTTCTAATAGGCACAGCCCTTGCCACACCCGTCCTCTCTGGCTTCTTCAAGTTGGAACTGCCCGGGCATACATCTTCAATTCGTTCGAAGCAGCTATGTGGCCCTGTTTGGACTTGAAAAAAATTAAAAACACATAAAACTTGCCATTGTGCAAAAAAGCCTGCTCGTGTCATCACAAGCCTGCACCTGTCGATGCCCCCTGCCTCACCTCATTGTTTTTTGGCTCCTCAAAGCCCAAAAATCAAACAAGTATGGAAGTAGCTTGCTTGTGTCAGCACGAGCCTACATCTATCGACCAAATTTTGTTATTTTTGTTTTTTGCGGCACAGCTTTTCCCTAAGCTCACCTCTCTGGCCTGTCAAGCTGCCTGGGGATGTATCGAAAATGTGTTTTCGAAACTCCTGCTTTTCCTCGTCAGCTATTTTTAAACTCATGTCTACGGTCTGCTTCACCCTAGTCTTCCAATTTTTTTATCCTTGTGCGACGTCATCCTGCTTCGGCCGATGAACTGGTTTTATTTCGTATTTATGATAGGGCGGGCCCAGCCCTTGCCCAACCTCTCCGCTCTGGTTTTTCCAACCAGCCTGAGAAGGTATCCATGAAGCGTTTTGAGATCGTCAACTGCCTGAACAGATGTTTTTTCTGCACGTCTCTAGCGTTACACGGTGTTTGTGTTTTTTTTTGACTGCATGGGATTGCAACACAACAACGCGGCAAGCTGCAGCGAGGTGAAAAGTCTTCAAACGGAAAAATCACAAACAGTAAGGAACAAGCTCGCTTGTGTCAGCAAGAGCCTCCATCTATCTGTCGACGGCTGTCTTGGTTCAGCCGCCCTTTTTTGTCACTTTTAGATCTATAAGGCACAGCCCTTGCCTTACCGTCTCAAAGCTACCTGCTGGTCAACTATCTTTTGCCTCCCGTCTCATGTTTTAGCCACCAGGGGGCTTTGCAGTTTCAAAACGCTGTACAGATACATTCCCTGGTTTCTTTGAGGGCCGAAGCGAGGGGGTGAGGGAAGGGCTGTGCCGAATATAGACCCAATTTGCCTCAGTTGGTGGCTGAAGCAGGGCGGTTGTCGACAGATGCAGGCGCGTGCTGACTAATTGAGATTTTTGAGTTTTTTAGGTTTTCAAACCTGACTAAAAGGTGCCACCTAGCAATTTGAATACCTTCCAAAATGCACAAACACCTTGGAAGGTCTGAGGTAATTGAGGTTTTTTCGGGTTTAAAGGGTTTTCAAGCCTGGCTAAAACATGCAACGTAACAGTTTCGAAACTGCTTCAAGATGAAAAACAAGAAAACTGGAGTGAAGCAAGGAGGCCGTAGCAGGCCAGAGACGTGAGGTAAAAAAAAATGATCAGGCAGCTAGGAGGACCAAGGCGGTGAGGTGAGGCAAGGGTTGTACCATATAATAAACCAAAAATAGATCCAGTTGGGCGGCTAAAGCAGGACGACCACGCAGGCTCGTGCTGACGCAAGCAGGCTGGTTTCATACTTTTTGAGTTTTAAGCCTTTTCAAGGCTGGGTAAAACATGCCACGTAGCAGTTTCGAAATCCCTCAAAGATACATGCCCAAGCAGCCTCGCAGGCTAGGGCTATTTGAGGTTTTTCCGGTTTTAAAACTTTTCAAGGTTGGCTAAAACATACCACGTAATTGTTTCGAAAGCCTTTAAAGATACATAATCAAATACGTTAGAAGGCTGTTTCGAAACCCTGAAAAATGTATGCCCGGCAGGCCTGCTGGTTTTAGCAGGCCACAGCTGTATATCTGCGATAATCCCGGGCGCTGGCCCGCCTAGGCCAATGCTAGGCAAGGGTTCAATAATTTAAATAAACTTTTTTCCTGAGCACCTTACCATACACCCGTATATAAAACATAATAATATGTATATTGGTTAAAATTTTACCGTATACCCGTATGTAAAACTCGATATTATTTTTAATTAATTTATTTTTATTTTATTTAAATTTTAATTAGAAAATAGAAAATTTTTAATCTTATTTCAAGAAAATTTCCGAATTTAAATTAAAATAAAAAATAATGATGAGCCAGGTATTTTATACCCAGAGTATTTATTTATGTACAGGGGGGCCAAACCGGTAGATTAAAAAATAATCAAAAATATATGTAAATAAATCAATAAATAAAAAACAAAAATATATATAAATAAAAAAAGATAAAATAAATATTTCAATTCGAATTTTTTATCTCAATATTTCATTTTACCTTATTTCATTATAATTTTTTTCTTTTTATTTCCTATATTTATTTACTTAATTTCAAAATTTCATCTCTAGACATATATAAAGATCGGCATAATTTAGGGAACTAACTAAAAACGATTAAAATACCACCAATTTCTTTCCTTAGAGTCTAGCCAATCAAGCTCAAAAGTTCGGTGTCTTTACAACAAAAAATAAAATCAGGTTAGTAATTGCTAATTTGGCATGCTCCAGGCGTCAAATATAGCTATCGTTTATTTATATATTATGTGTATAAAGTACTTGGTACTCGGAAGGGGAGCTTCATCTCGTGTATCGATCGTCAGCTACTACTTCTTTACGAGCTTATCCTCCAACATCCCCAAAGAGTTATTCATTATGCCGGTGACCGTTAAGGATATTGTTTTTTCCTCGGGTTCCCGCTTCCTTTAACAAGCCAACTACATACGGGCACTAAAAGCTAACATATAAAGTACCGTTTCCGCAGTATGACCAAAACATAAATTATTGTTCCGTTGGGAGCTCCCGTTCCTGCTAATACTTCCTCCTTAATCAGCTGGTTATAGAGGGCTTTAGCACCCATCACCAAAAAGGGTGCAATGAGAAACTTGGCTATGCCCACCTCATCGAAATCACAGCAAATTAAGTTCCAAGACGTAGATATAAACAAGAATACTTCTGGTTCTTTTCATGCGCCTTAGCTCTCAGCGCCCAAACAAGAGCACCTCCAGCTCCTCCAGCTCCTCCAGTCTAACATATTGCACCATCCTTCTTCGCCTTCTGCACCCTTTTTGTTCACCATCACAGCATGTAGCCACCTTGGGTGCTAAGGTCGTTGCGGCAAGTAAAGGAAGTATCGCTGTACGCATTTTTTTTGGAGGTCCTTCTTGTCCCCCCAAGTAACGGTTTTCGCCACCCTCAGGGTTTTGTTGGCAGCGTTCAACGTCTTGGTTGTGGCCTTGGTCACATCGCCAGCCAGCATAGATACCTGTAATTGCAAATGTGGCAAGGACTAAGTTGCAGCCTTTGCATCGCTCCAATCAGCCCAGGCAGTTGCATCCGCTCACTCTCAGTCACTAGAGAATCTTCTTGATTCTTGCGCTCCTTGGAGAGCTTTTGCTTGTACAGGTACTTCTCCTGGTGAAGTCGCCAGTGGTTGTCCTTGACCTTGTCAACCTAATAGCCGCAATATTCAAGACGATCTCCATTCAGCCATTCACGAAAGCTGAAGACTTCCTTAAGGATCTTCTGGAGCTGCTTGGCGTACTCATTGTTGGGTATCAGGTACCAAAATGAATCATTTATATTTATGCCAAACATGCCAATCAGTCAAATTCCACTCAAAATACATAATCTTGGTGAGGATCCTGATCACAGGCCAGAAAAAAGAAGGAATCAAGTCGGCATTGAATGATAGTGCCCTTGCCAATCCTTAGGGTGCGCTCAGTGGCGTCTTCATACCAGGCCGTCACAAAGGCAATAGATGGGTTTCACCAACTTCATCAACTTTTTGCTATCTCGCCCCATCCCCAAGATGGTTTGAGCATCCTTGGGAAGGCGCACCCATATCTCACGCGTTCCATCAGTCTTGAAGCCCTTTCCTTGCAGGAAGGCTGTACTGACACCACTTGTGAACGGCCCCATACCCATCATAGTTACCACCGTAAGGATCAATCCCCTTGACTATCTGGTCAATGTAGGGCTCGTCTCGTCGTTGACAAAGATCCATTCAAGGCATCTGGGTCACGAAAGCCTTGAACAACCAATCTGGAATCTGCCTAGGAGAGCCATCTGGTTTGTTTTCCAGCCGGATGAACTTCGCCTTCAAGATGCGGTCTTCTGGAACCCATTGTCCTTGGTCAAATTGTCGAACGGAGTTGTCAAAGAAAGACCGCAACTCCTTCATGTTTGCCTCTCTGAAGGCCATCCTGTCCTCGAGGCTCATGTAGCCCCTCGACTCCTGGGCATAGCGCTGCTCCATATTTTGCTGAAAGAGCGTGTAGCCAGTCCATAGGTTGCTGGCATACTTCTTCTTCAGCTTGCTACTCTTCCACTTTTCACGGAACGGTCCCCATACTCACCACCTTCTTCTTGTCCAGGAAGTGCAATGGCAAAGGGCAGGTGTCCTCGTCAGGGATGTAGTCCTTCTGTCTTGGGGCAAAGTGTTGTCGGGTCAAGAAATTGCCGTTGAGCTCCCAAGCATCCATCACACTCTCGTCAAGGTCAATGTGGCAATGTTCATGTTTCCATCCTCTGGGCAACTTGGTCTTCTCATTGAGGTCCACCGTAATAGAGAGTTGGCCATCTTCTTCATCATGTAGAGGTCGTTGTGAACAAGGTGTCGCTCTTGGCGAAGTCCTTGGAACAGGATCATCCGTTCGTGGCAGGACCATTGCCTCTTGTTGTTGTCGTCGTTGTTGTTCAAAGGTCGGTCGGCCAGCTTGTGGAGGTACTTGAGAAGGTTTTGCTGGTTGTGCAGGTTGTGGTACTTGTTGAAGTTGTACTGGAAGAGGTTGGTCTTCAGGAAGCAGTGCAGGGGTGGTCATCGTCCATGTGGTGTAGCTTGTTGGCCTGGTGGTTCTTCCATTGGTTCCAGGACCCTACCAGCAGGTCCATCCATAGGTTCGGCCAAAGGGGCCGGTGTTGTTGCCTTGTCAGTAGGGCCTGTCTTCATCGGCGATGCTCAGCCACTGATGGCGCCCTCTGAAAGGGGCCGTTGGACCATCATCTGGTCCACCAGCGCCGCCAGAAGTGGGGCCATCTCCTCTGAAGAGCTGTCGCATCTCCCCATCTGAGTCGCTGTTTCTAGTTTCTAATCCAGCATCGATCACAAAGGTTGTCGTCCCAGTCCAACTGTAGTGCATCTTCCGGTCGGCATCAGGGCCATCCCATTCATCTCGCACCACCAAAGTCTCAGGATTGGGACCTCCTCGACGGATGTGGGTGACGACGCGCTCGTGGGTGAACAGGTGGAAGGGAACCTTATCATAGAGCAGGTCCGGCACAAAGAGTTATTGCATTTCCTTCCATCATTACTAGCTTGCCATCGATCTTGCATGGGATCAGCCTCAAAATCGCCCATCTCGTGGTCAAGCTCCTCAGCTTCATCTTCAAATACCACCTCTTCTCGCTTGCGCTTATTGGACTTGGGCAAGTCGATGTAATGCGTCACACCGTGATGGTGGACTTTCATCAGAGCCAGCTTGATGGAGTCCATCGCTCTGGATTCATCGTTTTCAGGATGCATCGCTGCACGAACATGTTTTGGGGCTGCACGAAGTAGGGTTGTGCCATGAGCCAACCAGTAGATGTAGCTTCTGATGTCTCCTTCATCATCACCACAGCAGGTCCACGCCATCGAAGCTTGGGGCTATTTGCAGGCCCATCTCTCCAGTAGTAGTATCTGTCGCCTGAGCTGAGGACCAAAGGCTAACCCACAAACTTCTGAACCTTCGCTTGGAAGGCGTTCATGATTTCCAACACAAAGTCGGGTCATTTCCTCGGCAGTTTTGAAGGAGGACCATCTCAATTGTGTCGGCTTCTTAATAAACATCCAATTCCCAAAGCTGTCGGGCAACATGGTGCCAAACTGGCACTGGTCCAAGATGCTGTCGAAAGCGTCATCCTCCAAAGATCGCAGCGTTTTGGTTTTCCACGAGAAGGCATATCTGGATTGCTCCAAACCAGCAAGCCGTCCTTCTCGCTTCTGCTTCATGAAGGAACGGTAGCAAAGCCGTAGGTGTGTAGCTTCTTGGAAAGCACGTTCAGCTTCCAACGCCTCGATCTGAGCCAAGGTATGCAGATTCAGGTTCTGCAGGGTCGACCACTTCTTGCATGGGGGGTGCATACCAAATAAAGCCAGGACATTCTTGATCTTGTAGTTCCATGAAGGCTCGTCTGTTGGCTGCCTTCTCAAAGTCCCAACCATTGGAAATGTCGAAGCTTCGCAACTTCCATCTATTTCTCGCAAAGGTCTTGGATAGCAAACCATCGCCGCTGTAGACCTCCCAGAAGACTCGTTGGCCAGTTACATGGGTGTTCAAGATCTCCTCTGTGGTGCTTTTCCTTCGATTTCCCGATACATGGAAGTGCATGTACATGGTCTTCATCAGCTTGTCGGTGATCTCACGGCGGATGTCTTTGGGCTCGGAAAGCTCGGGTATCACTTTCTCCTTGGGGGACATCGCTGATGTGCCAATGTAGTTGAGGTAAAAGGCCTTCTCAGGCGGGGATCTTCCGGTGGCCGTCAAGTAGTCCACCAGAGTGACATAGGCAGAAGTGTCCTTGGTGTTCTCGTTGTGGCCGTAGGTCTCATCCGTGATGTAGTCGAAGTTCACCAAGGCTCCTTCAGGATCTTCAGAAACTCCATCATCCAGTTGAAGACGATATTCACCTCGCTCTCCAATCACCGCAGGCTTCCATTCGTTGTTCAAGACAGAGATGGTGTTGGATGAAAAATCCGTTTTCACCTGCAACGCAGCAAGGATTGGACGACCAATGAGGAGAGGAGTGTTGCCCTCGACGACGAAGCATTCGATGTAGCCATGTTGTTGTTGTTGTTGTTATTGTTGTTGTTGTACCCAAACAGGCAAACGAACTGACCAAGCAGCTTCACGTCGAGCATCACCACCAAACGCAAAGACCTTCTCCGTGGGATGGAACTTGTACGTGGCAGTCTTCACTCCCTTCTCGCCCAAGTGGTCCATGACCTTCATCAGGGTGTTGTGCCCAATCACCATGCTGGAAGCTCCACCATCCTGAATTCCAAACCAAACTTTTGGACCCAAATGAGGTACTCCATCGTCTGCATGAAGGGCTTCATCAGTCACCATCATCGCATCAGCAGTCCTTGGCCTCTTAGAGGGTGAAGACGTCGATGAATTAATTTCCTTTCGAAGTAGGTGACCCATTGGGGCATTGTGCCGCCAAATGTCCGGCCTTTCCACAAACGAAGCACGTTGCAGATCCACCAAAGAATGCAGAAGTCCTTGATGGAATGGATCTCTTTTGAGGTGGGTTGGCATTTCGGCCCTTTCCTTTGAAAGAGAACCCCTTTTTCTTGCCCTTGCCTTTCGACTTGCTCTTGCCGCCAGGAAAAACTGGACGTTGCGAAGAAGGTCCACCACCAGCTGCATCAGGAGCTGGCGGATGGCGCCTGGCATCCAAGTAGGCAGCATAGGCTTCTTCCATCGCTCCATCATAGTTACATTGAAGTTCATCAGCCTGGTGGTAGGTCTCCTCGGTGTTGTCGTCGGCCTCATAGTTCTCCCAAGCGGTGTCATAGTCCTGGTCCATGGTGTCCTCATAGTAGGCGTCCTCCGTCTCGGCATAGTCCTGGATGTAGTCATCCTCCATGAACTCTTCATCCACCATCTCATAGGCTTCTTCGGCAGCGTAGGCATGTTGTCGGCGAGGCCATGGTTGATGTAGCTTGGCAGCCTGTGCATTGGCTCCCCATCGAACGTCACTGCGTCCACGAAAGTCCTGGCCGCAGAGGTAGTACATCGCTTCTTCGACCTTGACCTCCTCCAAGGAAGCACATTGGGTCTGCACCATCTGCCTCTGCTCATAGGTCAAGCTTGACCTTCTCAACATCAGCCAACCGCTCACCGTGTCCGGCAAGGTAATCTTGTGCTTCTCCAACTCGTGTCGAGCTTCACCATAGTCTGCACAATACTGCATAAGGCTCTGGTCGCCTCTCCGCGTAGATCCATAAAAGAATTTCTCCAGCGCCCGAGGCATTTCGACACGATCATCATATTTGAAGCACTTGTCCAACTGGACCAACACCTGGTCAAATCCAGTCTCATCCTCTGATATCTTGTCGACCATGTGCTCCACCTGCCTCCATGAAATCCCAGTCAAGGACGTCAGAAGGATGATCGTGGCCTCCTTGCTCTTCTTCTGCAGATCCATCTTCTTCTGGTAAAGCTTGATGCGTTTCCGCCATTCTTTGTAGTCCTGGGGCTTGTTGGAGAACAAGGGGCTGTAGTTGTCCCGCACGGTGTCACCAACATGGGATGAAGTCGCCGTAGGTGAAGATGCTATAGAGCAAGGCCAGGGCTTTGATGATGTCCACCAAGTAGTTCCCAGGCCCCTGGCAACGGAGACTCAGCTCCGCTACCAATGTTAGTTGGGTAGCGTCGAAACCAAAGTTCCCCAACCAGTCACCTCCTCTCGAAGTGAGGCTTCAGCAGCGCGCAAGCGATCTTTCCGGATCGCACCACGAAGCCATCAGGCTGTCTCATGAGAATTCCCTCCCTTGAACCGGATGTCAGGGAGGCAAAAGGCTGAAAGGTGTGAAATGCCATTTGTGTTACACGCAAATCACAACATATATTTCATTTTTTTTCAGACAAAATTATTTATTTAAGGATTTTTGGCCGTTACAGCAATAGCAGCAAAAACAATTAGCAATGGCAACAACAGAAACAGAGCAAGCGAGTAACATTCTGGGCAGAACAGCAGCCCTTGAGGCATCGCCGGTGTTGATTGGCAAAGGATCAATTGGCGATGTTTCGTTAAGTAAGGGAATGTGGTTTATGTGATTATATAATGAAGTTAATGGTTTGTGAAAAAAATCTACGGATAGGAGGAGGTAATTGCAAGTACGAATAATGCTGAATTTGAATTAATTTATTTTGGTATTTTTCTTCAGTTTGTGCGGTTGTCGATTTTGAAAAGAAAGTTGGCATGATAGATCCTGCACAAAAATAACAAGAAACGTCTTGAAGTCATATTGTTCATCAAGCTTTCCCCTCGTCCTCGAAGCCAGCCTTTTTGGCCAGGGCAGCACAAGTCTGCCCCCTCCAAAAATGATTTGAAGAGTTTGTGCAGCTGTGTTCTGTTTGGCGTTTTGCTTTCCTTTCTCAAGACTCAAGACACGAGACTTCTATGCCTGACGTCTTTTTGATGAGGATCCAAATCTGCATTCTCCTGGAAAAAAATGGAACAAACGAGGCAAGGGTCAAGAAGATCATAAACCAATAAATAAACCACATAAACCACATAAAATACATAAAATACAAAAACAGACCATGTCTTTCACGTCTTTCCTGATGGGCTCCTGCAGCCACGCACACAACACTGCATGACCACCGTACGCGGCCTTGTGCAAAGCATTGTGTCCTCAGCTAGCGAAACTCACATTGAGCCGTGACACGACACAGCACATGTGCTGCACATCTGTCGTCTATTGCAAAACTGCATCTGTCTATGACTTTTTCTTGCCTGGCCTTGATTGTTTGTTGCTCCAAGGTCAACCCCTTGCTGGTGAAGCCATTTGCAGCAGTCGCCCATCCCTATTTGACAGCTGAAAATCAACAAGATGAAGCACCCTAAACTGAAGTGAAATATGTGAACTCCCAAAAGGCATCGTTTGCTCAACGCCTTCATGCTGGCAATTCCTTCAAAAGATTGGGCAGGGATATACATTCGCAGCCTTTGTCCAGCCTGCTAAAGCAGCAAAGTGATGTGCAAGGCAAGACCAAGAGTTGCGATGGTGCAAATCTGCCTGCGTCCAAAAGGCTTGGCTCACATTTTTTCTTGACCTTCTTCTGTCTTTGATTGCCTTGTCTTCTCATAATTTTCTGGATGATTTGAATGTGGTATACCGTGGAAGCGCTGCCTTCTGTGACAGGAGCCATTCGCACAGAGGCACATGACCACCCCAGGCAGCAAGCTGGAATGGGGTAGTGTCATCCTCTGTGCTTCGAAGCTTCCATGTCCGAAAACATCATGAAACATGGTCATGAAACAAAATGCACCTTCTGCAAATTGCTTTGGGTCCTTGGTTTGCACGTCCACGGGAATCTGATGCTCAGCCAAAAGCCTTGGCTGAAAAAGCAAAAGAAAGCAAATGTGCATATACGATCATATACGATCATATAATCATACACGTATATGCATTGCGGAAATGCTTCCATGACGACGCGAGAAAGACCGTGATTGAAAAATTGCTGAGTGACCATTGCACCACCTCAAGATGTCCTTGTCCTCAGATCGGAAAATTTGGCAAAGAACCCAGGAATTTCCTCGGTTTTGGTTTTCATTGTTTTCATTCTAGGAACCCCATGGGACCCCTGGGTTTGATGCTATGTTGGCATTTCAATTTTGATGCTTCTTCGTTGTTCATTTTGCTCCGTGCCCTCTCAAGTCTGATTCAATTGGCATTGAGTGCAAGTCGGAGCCGTTCTGGTTTACAATGCGAGCTCCACAGCAACCATGTTCCATGAACAGCTGAGATGCTTGAAGCCCAGTGCAACGCAGTTCGGCCAGATTTCTTGTCAGCAAAGTCCACTGACGCCTATCGATTGCACAAAGTTAGCAATGGACACTGCCACACTGAAATGGACAACGCTGATGAATGACACTGTCACGCCACATACTGTCACATACATCACCATGTATTTTTCTGACCTCGCAGAAAACAGCGGCCATCCCGAAATCCAAAATATCCAACATGAATAAAATCAGAGAATGCTCAGTTGGCATTGCTCTGGACTAAAGATCCTGAACAGTTCAAGCTGTCCGAAGGCGGAATTTTGTGGGGCTTGTTGCAGCGTCTCTTGCATCTGTGTGTATGTGATATGCACTTTGAAACCGCTGGTGGAATGCTTAATACTCATTCTGGAGCGCCAGCATCCATAACATAGTAAGCGAAACTGTCAGCGTTCAGAAGGGCTTTCAATGCATTTCGTTTAGCCAAAGCCTGGCAGCGCAAGGCAGGCCAAGCCGGCAAGGCAAGGTGCACTTTAAGGACAGTGTGCAAGGAATGATTTCCGTTTGAGCAAAGTAAAAAGTTATCTAAGTTATCTAAGTTATCTTTTCTGAACCTTTTCAGAAAGTCTTTCAGACCACTTTCTCAGCACTTGCCCATGGGTAATCCACTTCCCACCAAGCACTACAACTGACGTATCTGACGTGTTGTGTGTCCAACCTGTCCGACCTATCCGACCCCACCTTGCATTTGTACTTGCCATAGGCCATGGAGCAATGGTCCGCATTGAAGGCCATATCTTGAAGCGAAAACAATGCAGCATCCCCATCTTGGGAAAACCGCAAAGCCGTCATGGTGTACATCAACCGAGGATCGAAAACCTCAGCATCGCCAAAGAAATGTGGCCTTCAAAAACAAACAAGAACATTTTACCTCTTTTGATTCGACAACTGTAAGAACGTTGGAGATATGCCAACTTCGCTTTCCATGGACTCCGATTGGATGTGATTCAATACAGTGCTCGTGTGTTCTCAATTTGCCAAGTCACATTGAAAGAGAAAGGTTGACGACAAACCAACGAAGCTTGTGAATTGGCAGAGCCCTCCAAAATGTTGAACCTAAGCACAAACTTGGGTATCTGCAAGAGTACGTACGCCACGAGATTCCAAGCCCTAATGAATTTTCCTATTTTGTCTCTTCAAGCACGACAGCAACAAAGTTCGGACATATATGGTTCACAGATGTTCACAGGGAAGCCATCAAAGAAGCTGAAATAGCCAAGCAATTGTCAGAGGCCCAAAAGACGAGCCATTACATGGCTCACAAACAACACAAACAACACAAACATTCATATCATTCATGTTCATGCCTAGCTTGTTGTCTCAGTAGCGTGATGAAATTGCTCTGCAAATCTTTGAAGCAGCCGTACGGGTAATTCTCGCTGGCAATATGTCCGCCATAAGTCAATCCAAAAATATCGCCCGCTTCCAAGCCTCAGTGTGTGACACACTGTGCTATGTGAAACCATGTGAAACCATGTGAAACCATGTGAAACCATGTGAAACAGTCACAACGACCGTGACAACGACTGTGCAACGAGGACAAACACAGCGAGTCTCAGCGAGTCTCAGCGAGTTGCAAAGCGAGTTGCAATAGCTAACCTTGACGACATGCGCCAAATCGTCTGGACACCGTGTCATGTTGGGCTCCGCGATTTCAAAGGGCAACGCCAGCTCACATCCTCATGACATGGAGGCGTGCCAACCTGGGAAAAGGTAACACTGGTAACACCTCCTATGAAACATCATGAAACATTATGAAACATTATGAAACTATGTTGGCAAACTATGGTGGCAGTATGGTGCTGCCAAGGCCGCCAAGGGACCATGTCCAGGTCGTCGAATGCTATACTTTGGCGGACAACCAGAAAGATTGCCAACTTCAGGCAGAGTTGGAAGTGTCTGGCAAAGCATCTGTGAGCCCTTTCCATTGGCGCCATTGGTGCCATTTCCGTTGTTGAAGTAAACGCCTCTCCAACTTCAATGCAAGTCAAAACATCTTCAAGACTGGGAGCCTGACATGAATCTTCGCAGAGTTTCACTTTAACCAACGGAATACCCCTTGCATGGAAATGTGGCACTGGAATCTGAACTCTCTTTCTTGACATGTTCAATGATCCAACCTGCCTTCGAAATTTCCGATATCCATGTGGTAGCAACCCTGAGGAAAATCGGCTGCATTTTCCTCCTGCAAAAATGGCACATTGGCAATCAAATCTGTACCAGCGTGTCTAGTATATTAATATATATTATGTATTTTTACATGTTAACACTTGTCGCCTTATCGCTTAACAGTTAACCTTGGTATCGCGGCTGTGATAGGTCATCCTCAATGTATCCACTGTATCCACTGTGTCCACTGTGTCCTTCTTGAAGTCGAGCCCCACCAATTCCGAAGCTCCACGGCATTCTTCGGCCGTCTTGATCGGAATCATGTTCGCGGGACATTTGGGATCGTTCCACAAACCAACTTCGTAGCGTTGCCTACGCAGTTGGAGGCAGCTGGCTGAATCACTCTTGATACCTTTAAGACCATCCAAGCAACGAAGCCGAGAATGGCACAAAGCTGAGAAGGCAACTACAAAACCCACAAAACCCACAAAACAATGAGGTTAAAGTAACGGTTAAAGGAGCGCAGCCCAGAAGTCGAAAGCTATTCTGTAGATTCCATGACTGGTGAATTCTGCGCCTGGTCCAATTGGAGAGTTGCAGAATCTCATGGCCAGGGACACTGCAACTCATTCCTCCAATGCTATAGCGTGGCTTCAGAGACCCAGAACAGGTAGAACCTCAGTGGAAGAAGTGCGGAGCGGGGTGGATTTTGTGCTGAGGTTTGAGAGTTGACTTTCATTATCCTTTCATTCGTTTTCTGCTTTGTTTGTGCAGAGAGTCCTCTGGCTGATCAAAAGGAAAAACAAGGGCAAAAACAAACTTACAAAGTGGCAAATATGTTGACATTCTTCCGATGCTGAAACAAAGAGGAACAAAGAGGATAGTGCCCTGAAACTCCAAACATCTACAAACCATCAGCTGTAAAGCACTTACAAATCACTTACAAATCGCTTTCAAAATTTTCAAAGTTTCACAGTGACTCCAAGCGACCATTCAAAGCCAACAGGCCGTCTACTTGGAGCCAAAGGTAATGGCTTCTGCTACAGGAGTAGACATCATCAGTGTAGGCAAACTCATGGTGCGAGGACTCGTGTACCTGTGCGCAAACAGCGAAAACTCCATACATCTAAAAAAATCTAAAAAAACAATCTTAGAATTGACTCAGAATTAACTAATTATAAAAATATAACTAATTAACAGATATTCACAGCTTTTTCGTGAAATTTTCTGTGACCCAGTGATGCATTGTGCAACTGCAATGTGCCATCTGCATCCATCTGCCAAGTCACCATTGTCTGCACTGCTTCAGCCAGTAGCCCCATACTTTCGGCATAGACGGTCAGAGGACAAACGTAGATCACGTATTGTCCCTTCTGGTTCTTCCGGAAACTGCCTTGCAGTTCAGGAACGCCATCGCTACCTGAAGGAAAAACAAAAGCAAAGGTGTCCTCGTCGCAGGCACTGTGATTGTACATGAACCTTGGAATGGCTTCGGGCCGCCAACAAGTGAAACCAGATCTAGGTTTTGGTTTGGTGCTTTGTAACTGCTGTCTCCGAAAAGAAACATCACTAAAAGACAACGCAGCCTGCAGCTTCTCACCTGAAGACTTGGAA
>Ga0126342_10012448_pt1 | contig 15173 bp, 12 predicted proteins | sample Cyp1metagenome_FD_92528 | JGI IMG/M metagenome (GOLD analysis project Ga0126342, IMG submission 92528) | Coral microbial communities from Lord Howe Island, Old Settlement Bay, Australia - Cyphastrea 1 metagenome | ecosystem: Host-associated > Invertebrates > Cnidaria > Coral ...
AAAACGACAGTAGATGTGAGTTTGCGCCACGCCTGCCACGCAAAATGCCGCGGCGTCACGGGCGCCTAAACCAAGGCCAAGCGCGCCACCCAGTGCCATCTGTACCACGCTTGCCACGCAAAACGACGGTAGATGTCAGTTTGTGCCACGCCTGCCACGCAAAACGACAGTAGATGTGAGTTTGTGCCACGCCTGCCACGCAAAATGCCGCGGCGTCACGGGCGCCTAAACCTAACCAAGGCCAAGCGCGCCACCCAATGCCATCTGTACCACGCCTGCCACGTAAAACGACGGTAGATGCGAGTCTGTGCCATGCCTGCCACGTGAAACGAAGGGATGTAAGGTTGCGCCACGCCTGCCACGCAAAATGGCGCGGCGTCACGGGCGCCTAAACCAAGGTCAAGCGCGCCACCCAGTGTCATTTGTACCACGCCTGCCACGTAAATGTAGGTAGATGCGAGTCTGTGCCACGCCGGCCACGTGAAACGAAGGTGGATGTAATGGTTGTGCCACGCCTGCCACGCAAAATAGCGCGGCGTCAGGCGCGCCCAAACCACACCCATTGTGCCACGCCTGCCACGCAAAATGGCGCGGTGTGAAGTTATGGTATGTGAGAGATGGTATGTGAGCGATCTTTCACCATGTGAGTGTGTGTGTGTGTGAGATGGTATGTGAGCGATCTTTCACCATGTGAGTGTGTGTGTGTGTGAAGTTATGGTATGTGAGAGATGGTATGTGACAAAGTTATGTGTGTATGAGTGTGTTGTGTGAAAGTTATGTGTGTATGAGTGTGTGTGAAGTTATGGTATGTCAAGTTTGTGTGTGTGAAAGTATTGTATGTGAAATTATTGTATTGTATGTGAGAGATGGGATGTGACATATTGTATGTGAAATTATTGTATGTTAAGTTTGTGTGTGTGTGAAGTTATGGTATGTGAGAGATGGTATGTGACATATTGTATGTGAAATTATTGTATGTTAAGTTTGTGTGTGTGAGGGAGGCGGCGGGAGGATGAGGAGGAGGAGGAGGAGGAGCCCGGGATACAGAATCAAAAACAAGAACCCCACACAAAGTTGTGGGGAACTACCCTTTTAGTCAAAAGAATCTAGATGTGTGGCTGAAGAGCTTGAAGGAAGACACCAACAAAAAAGTTTGACAGCTTTCTTGGTTGCTTTGCGAATGCAATCCACAGATGTTTGCCCCCAGCAGCTGAGATGTACAAGCTTGCCAAGTTTGTCCATGAGACTTTTCAAGCATGCACTTTGCAACACCTGTTTGCTGGCTTGGCCAAGTGCCCTCCAAGTCCATATGATGTTGGTGAGGCACAGGGCTTGAAATTTGTTGTTTCGTTTCACTGATTGGACAGGGAGCATGGCAAAGACAAAATATACATTGATGCACTTGTTTTTTAAAACCCTGCAGGCCTTCCTGACTGCTTGCTACAACCCCAGCAGCTGCAGATGCCTTCTGTCCAGCAGTCAGCTGGCTCTTCTGCCCAGCAGCCAGCTGGTTCTTCCAACACGGGCATGAATGACTTCATGAGCATGGGCTGCAAACTGATGGGCCTCATCATGGAGCAAGCCAAGGCTTTGGATGCTTTACAAGGCAGAATGCCCAAACCTGATGCTATGGGGAAATTTTCTTCCAGCACTTCTTTGGCATCCCATTCTAGTGAGTGCTCTTTGCTGACACCTAAGGCTTTGCCTGCCACTTCTGAGCTTGCTCATGGAGACCCACCACTTTTGGCATTACCTGCGCCACCTGCTCATGAGACAAACCATGAGAAAGGTGATGCAGAGAAAGCCAGCCATGACAATGATCAGAGCCAAGGAAAAAGCCTTGAGGAGTATGAAAAAGAAGCCATGCAAAGGGTCAGTCAGAAAAAGGCCAAAGAGTTGGATGCTGTGGTGAAAAGACCTGCCTCAAAAAAGGCCTTTGCCAAAGTGAAAGCTTCCCCAAAGTCCAAAGTGCAGAAGCAGGAGAAGATGAAGCACACCACCCCAGCTTTTGACAAAGGCATCTTTGGGTGTGTGGGGTGTCGTGGAAACACTGGGATGTTCTGAGTGTTGGTCACCATTTTTTGGTGGAAAGCGGTTCAGCTCCAGGCAAGGGTACAACAAATGGTACCAGAAGAAGCAGCAGGGTCAAAAAAGGAAGTGAAAACATTTCCTTTCAATCCTGTAACCTTGACAAAGGGTTTGGGGTGCAATATGGCAAAAAGCCATACCATGCCAAGACTCTGCATGGTGGGCACATGCAAAGGTTAAAAAGAAAATGCAGCTCAGCAGTTCTGGTGCTAAGCAAGTTTCACTAGCACAGGTGCAGGTGCATGTGCATGTGTACCATTTGGCCAAGTAATGTGAAAGATTGTTTTCAGTTTTTGCCATTGCCAGTGCAATGTGCAAGCAAGCATTAGCTTCAAGAGCTTTCCTTTTTCACACAATAAGCCTTCTGAGGCTTTTGTTTTTGACCATAAACCTTCACTTGTTCAAACCTAATCAGCAGCACTTGCTGGTTCACAGTGGTTTGTGCCTGTGGGTACATTGCCTTTGTAGAGTTTGGGCTGTGGGACATGTACAAGACATTCATTCAACCAACAGGCATTGAAGAAAAACAATTTGCATAAAGGAGAAGCAAAATGTGTTCACACCTTTTTTCACCACTTTGAGCTAGCCATGCCAGACTTTGCAAAACTGCAAAGTTTCAAGCAAAGAGTGCCTTTTTGTAGCCAGTCTGCTCTTGAGGCAATACTGGATTTGGCAGCCAAGGAAGGGATCCCAGATTCCCACAAAAGGAAGCAGCAAAGGGAGTCTACAGAACAAGTCATTGGAAGATGCAGTGCTTATGGGCCATTGTTGGTCACTGCCACTGCCATGACCTTGACAAACCAGCCTGTGGACATCCTTTTTGCCAACATCTTCAGCTACTTGTTTGGTGCATATGCAGCTGGTGGTGCTTTTGCAGAGTATTTGGACAAAGTTCATCGCCAGTGTCCCAGCAGTTTCATGAAGCCCTGGAAATGCATTTTGTACAGTGATGAGATTCACCCTGGAAACCAACTTGCTGGCACAGCCAGGAAATCTTGGGGCATCTATTTTTCATTTTCTGAATTTGGTTCCATGCTGTCAAACACAGAAGCTTGGTTTACACCGCTTGTCAAAAGAAGTGAGCAAGTATCCCAACTGGCAGCCAACATTGGCCGATGTTTCAAGCTTATTTTGGAGCACATGTTTGACAACCAGTATGCCGCCCACTCTCATGTTGGGGTACTTTTGAAAAGAGGGTCGGCCACTTTGAAACTGCATTGGACTTTGGGCTTCTTCATCCAAAATGGGTCAGCTCAAAAATTCACTTTTTCCAACAAGCAAGATGGTGGGTCCAGAGTTTGCATGGCATGCAAAACTCGCTTGTCATGACAAAGCATGACCAAGATGAAACCAGTGACAAAGAGCTGGCCAAATTCACAAAATTTAACCAGCGAGACATTGCCAGTGATGAGGAGATTCTGTCAAGCTGGTCCAGGATGCAAAGAAGGAGCAAAGAGTGCAAGAAAACAGAAATGAAAAGGTGGAGCCAGGCCTGTGGCATTGACTTTTCTGAGCATGCCCTCTTGCTCAGTGAAAAATTAAGAATGCAAAATCTCTTGCAGCCTGCCAGCCAGTACATGCATGACTACATGCATGGCCTTTGCTCCAGTGGAGTTATGTGTTGGATCATTTTCTTGCTGGTGCAACAATTGTATGTGGATGGTGTGCCTGACATTTGGAAGCAATTGCATGGCTTTGTGCAGCTTTGGGTCCAGCCTTCTATTCACAAATGTGCTGTGCACAGATTATTTGATACCAAAGCTGTGGAGAGTCACCGAAAAGCTTTGAAGTTCAAAAGCTCAGCTTCAGAGGTTTTGGCATTGTACCACATTTTGGCTCATTATGTTCAATTGTGCTGCTTGCCACATGGCCTGTGTGTTGAAGCTTGCAATTGCTACCTGGCTTGGTGCAATCTTTTGGACTATTGTGTGGCTTCCTGCTTTAGTTGCACCTGATCACAAAAAGCTTCTTGATTTTGTCGAGGCAGCATTGGAGGCTACTACAAAAGCTGGGTGGTCTTCAGAATTCAAACCCAAAATGCATTGGCCTCTTCATTTTGCTGAATCTGTGAAGAGATGGGGAAAGTTAACATCTTGCTGGGCAATGGAGCGAAAGCACAAGTCCATTCGAAAATATGGCACTAACAGGTGCGACACATCTAGCTGGGAAAGTGCTTTGCTCAAAGATGTTATTGCTGAGCACTTGCACAACTTGGAAACTGATTCCAACCTTTTCAGAAGAGATTTTTCTTGGACAATTTGAAGAAGCCTACAAAAAAGATGGTGGAATGTTTGGACAAATCTGGTCTTGTGCCTAAGGACCAACCTTGTATGTCCAGCCACACATGCAAACTGTCTTCTGGTGCAGCAATCACTTGTGGTGATGTGGTTTTCTTGCATGTGCAGCCTATGCAGGGCTCTCCACCATTGCATGCAGCTCAAGTGCATGCATTCTTCAGCTTGGATTTTGGTCAAGTGGCTTTTGTGGAGAAGTATTGCTTCCAAGAGACTATACCTTCTCAGTACTGTTCCAAATGGCTTGTTTCTTCGCCTAGAACATTGGATCTTGTCCCTTTGGAAAACATTTCATGTGCAGTTGCATACCATGCTGCCAAAGGCAAGGTCACTTGTCTCACCCCTGCATTTTTGAGATTTTGAAAAAACGCAAATGGTGGCAGTTGCATTTCTGCAACTGTGTCACAAGCATGCATTGAAGTTCAAAACCTTTTGGCTGCACTTGTGACTACTTGTGTTTTAAGCCTGACAGGGCTTTTGTTTTACATTTAAGCCTTTAAGGGCTGTGTGTGCTTCAAATGCAAAATTCAAAGCATGTTTTTTTCTTTATGATATGTGATTTCAAACAAATGGCTTCCCAAATTCATCAAAGATTGCTTCGCCAAAGCCTGGACAACATGCAAGCCTACTGAAAAAAAGGCCCAGAGCTAACTAGTTAGTAAGTAGTTAACAACTGTTACTTAACTATGTTTATTTTGTTAACATGTTAGCAACACCCCAGCCCATCTAAGTATACGATTTCCGTCAGAGAGGGTGAAGGAGCTCGCGATGCTGAGGGTGTTGCAGGCCCCTCTCCCACCAACGAGTTTGAGGTCGTCCTCAGAACCTGTGGATGAGACGCCGCTGGATCGACGCAATGGATCTATGGGGTTTTCTGCATGGAGTTTGTCCTGATGCTCCAGCTTCCGAAGTCCCTGGTGGTGATGAAGACAACGGCGAGGCGGCGGAGTTGGAGTCAGAGATCACTGATGGCAGCTACACGGTGATGAGCTCCGAGGAGGATGTGCCGCCGAGTGATCCGAAGCTCTTTTTCGACGAGGTCTATGATGTCTGAGAGGGCTGAAGTTTTTCGGGCCTTCTCAGATTGCCGTGATACGGCAAGGGGGAGTGTGGAAGGTAAAACACCTTTTAACACTGGAACTGCGAAGTGTAACAAGTTTTTCCAGTGCAGATTAGCATAGCCACCTGCTAGCATGACACTTAGCATGGTTGTCGCAAGGATGACGCCCACAAACCGCTGCGTACTTCGCTGCGTTGTCTCAAGAAAAAGGACCCAGCCGCCAGCCGCTGACGGCGGCACTCGTCCCAGCTCAAAGACATTTAAGGGAAGTCCTGTCTTACTCATAGATCGGAAGAAAGGATTTCACTTGGGCGGAGGGCCTTAGATTAAGACTCCTGGTGACCACTGCGAGACTGCCAGGTATGCCGGGGCAACGGTCAGAAGTGCCGAGTAGTCTAGCCAAGTCTTCCCAAGTTTGATGCTGCAGAATTCCCGCGCCCGTCGACACTTCATCACTTTCCAGGGGCACTAACTCAGCATGTAATGAATCTGGATGAGCAGAGAGGCAAACTAAGTGAAACGAATTCCTTCGAAACTCAATCAGGAAAAGTCGAGTTTTCCTGAGGAGACTTACAAAGGACAACATGAGTTTCTTATACTTTCTTAAAAAGGCGCATTTCATTGGCCAACGTAGGCTCATTTGTGACTGATCACTTTGAGCTCTGTGCCAGCTGGCTGAACGCTCCGAGCAGGGAATACTGCCTGGCTTGCAAGTCTCAGGCAAAGCAGAAACATTTCAGACGACACCTCTGAACCTGAGTACTGCAAACTGTAGATAACTGAAATCGTTCTGGGTGATTTCACCGTAAAACAATGCAACTGATTGTACAAATGATGAAACATGGAAAGGGGATGTGCGAAAAGGGCCGTCCCTAATGGCAACCGCAAAATCTGGGGAGCTGTCATCGGCGAACACCCAAAGTGTCAAGACATGCTGATAAACTCAGCGAGAAACAGTTCCGAGACAAAGAGGTCAATGTAGCAGAGCAGCCTGCACAACGTCAAAAGATAGAGCAAGGTTCACTTGAATGCACGCGTCTTTCTCAATGCGTAAATGCACAGCAGGAGTTCAGCTCCATTGGCCTTTGTTCAACCTGCAGCACCATTTGTTCCACGAAAGTTGTGCAGTTACCAGACTGACAGTGTAAGTGTTTAATCTTCGTTAGCAAAGGTACAGTGCAGAACCAGTGGCCTGCCAACATCTTTCAACCATGTTCACCAACAGATGATACCAAAATCATCCAAAGTCATTATATCATTATAATAATATTTATATAAGTTTGTATGATGTGATAGTTACACGGTACACCCAACCATAAACTCCCAATTTTGATGTGTAGCACCCACCCATTTCCGAAAATTGTGTTGACCACATTGCTACAGCAAATGAGTACACTCCGTTAGCCTGTGGCATCTACTCCGTTAGCCTGTATCAGCTACTCCGTTCAGAGGTTACCAGCGTACAGCGTAGCATCTGTGTGCAAAGCGCAAGTGCTCCGAGCAGCAATCCTCAGATTGAAGCAGAATGAAGATGCAGATGTCACTGAAGAACTATGCCATCTGAATATAAACACAAGCGCTTTATTCGCTTAACGTGACAAGTAGATTGCATTGCTGAACGGCCTCGGCTTACCTGGTGTGAAGAGACCTGTGCATCGGTTCTGTGATGCTGAATGGCACACAGATCAAAGGTGCAGCCTGAAGCAACATTCAATTTGAGGGTTGCTCAATGGACCATCTTCCACGAGACTTGCGTTGGAACCATGGTCCGGTTCGGAGTGTAGTTTTCGTCCAACCCATGAAATGGTCTTGACAAGTGTCCCGTCAAGCAGTCTCAACCCCGAGTCATTTCACTCTTCCATGTTTTGCAATGACTGCCTTGAGCACTTGTGATTATTCATGAATGCATGAATACAGATCAATCACCCACCGTTCTTTGTGAACCTGTTGATGTAAAGACCCGGGATGAGTAGAAGGGTGGATGATCTATTATATAGATGCTTTTGGGCATGAGGTTCAGAGAAGAATACTCAAGGGATCACCAATAACATATTCATATTTCCTGCGCTGGTGCAGTGTTTTGGCCCTTTTCAAATCCTGTGGTTTGTGAATCTCCCGATCGTTCCTCTGGTCCTTTCGTCCTCTGGTCCCTCTCTGGTCCCTCTCTGGTCCCTCTCTGGTCCCTCTCTGGTCCCTCTCTGGTCCCTCTCTGGTCCCTCTCTGGTCCCTCTCTGGTCCCTCCTGGCCCCTCTCTGGCCCCTGTTCCCTAGTCCTCTGTTCCCTTGGTCCCTTGGTCCTTCCGTCCTTTGGTGACTCTGGTGCCTCAAAAAGCCTTAAACACCTCGGAAAAAATAAAGGACCCGATAGCCCCACATGTTAAGCCTTCGGACTGTGATAAGAATAAGAAGGTGATGACTTGGGATGGTGGGAGCGAATGATGATCGGATGGGGAAGAGATAGGTGGATGGATGGATGGATGGATGGGTGGGTGGATGGATGGATGGATGGATGAATGGATAAACAGACAGACAGCATTTAAAATATTTAAACAGGGAAACCTTTACACAGAGCAGCTTTTACACAGAGAAGCCTTTACACAGAAAAGCTTGACACACAAACGCTTTTACACACATATGCTTTTACACAAAGCAGCCTTTACATACAGAAGCCTTTACACAGGGAAGCCTTTACACAGGGCAGCTCATACACAAAACAGCATTTACACAGAGAAGCCTCTACACACAGAAGCTTTTGCACACAGACACTTTTACACAAAGCAGCTTGTACACACAGAGGCTTTTCCACACAGACGCTTTTACACACAGACGCTATTGCGCACAGGCGCTTTTACACATAGAAGCTTTTACATAGGGAAGCCTTTACACAGAGCAGCTTTTACACAGAGAAGTACTTACACAGGAAAAACTTTATGCACAGAAGCTTCTACACAGGGCAGCTTTTAAAAAAAGTCCTTTTATACAAAGACGCTTTTGCACAAAGCACCTAGCCACGAAGAAGCCCTTCCACAGAGAAGCCTTTACACAGAGCAGCTTTACACACAAAAGCTTTTGCACACAGACGCTTTTACACAAAGCAGCTTTTACACACAGAAGCTCTTACACACAGACGCTTTTACACACAGACGCTTTGACACGAAGCAGCTTGTACACACAGACGCTTTTACACAAGGAAGCCTTTATTTTACACTTTACACAGAGCAGCTTTTACACAGAGACGTATTTGCACAGAGAAGCCTTTCAACACAGAAGCTTTTGCGCAGGGCAACTATTTCACACACACAGGCCCTGTTACACAGAGTAGCTTTTACACACAGAAGCCTTTCCACGCAAAAGCTTTTACACAGAGCAGCTTTGAACACAGAGCTTTTACGCACAGACGCTTTTAGACACAAAAGCTTTTACACACAGACGCTGTTGCGCACAGACGCTTTTACGCACAGAAGCTTTTACGCACGGACGCCTTAAACAGAGCAGCTTTTTCGCAGAGAAGTATTTACTACTACACAGAGAAGCCTTTTCCACGCAGAAGCCTTTACACAATGTGGCTTTTACGCAGAGGCCTTTTGCACACTGACTCGCGCTTTTACACAGAGCAGCTTTTACACACAGGAGCTTTTACACAGAGCAGCTTTGCACACTAAAGCTTTTACACACAGATGCTTTTTTCACACAGACGCTTTTACACACAGACGCTATTGCGCACAGACGCTTTTACTCATAGAAGCTTTTACATAGGGAAGCATTTACACAGAGCAGCTTTTGCACAGAGAAGTACTTACGCAGAGAAGCCCTTATGCACAGAAGCTTTTACACAGGGCAGCTTTTACACAAAGGCCTTTTACACAAGGACACTTTTACAAAGAGCACCTTTTCCACAAACAAGTCTTTCCACACAGAAGCTTTCACACAGAGCAGCTTTACGCACAGACGCCGCTACAGACGCATTTACACAGAGCAGTTTTTGCACAGAAGCCTTTACACACAGAAACTTTCCACAAAGCAGCTTTTACACAGAGGACTTTTACTCACAGACTCAGACGGTCAAAGACGCTTTACACAGAGCAGCTTTTACACACAGAAGCCTTTACACATTGAAGCTTTTACACAGAGCAGCTTTCACACAAGCTTTTTGCACACCGACGCTTTTCGCACAGCCGCTTTTACGCAAAGCTGCTTTTACACAGAAACCTTTTACATGTAGAGCAGCTTTTACACAGAGCAGCTTGTACACAAAACAGCATTTACAGAGAGAAGCTTTTGGACACAGGCACCTTTACACACACATACGCGCACGCAACCCTTTACACAGAGAAGCTTTTACACAGAGAAGACTTTACACAGAGCAGCTTCAGACAAGGTTCAAATTGGTTCAGACTGGGCTCAGACCGGTCCAGACTGATTCAGCACAGCCGGAAGCCTAGAGACGGAGGAAGTGTTGCTGCTGCCACGTGAAACATCGTCGGGGTCCACAGCATCACCGGCGGGGCCCAGAATGTCTCCACCACAGTCAGACGGCCTAGAGTCCTATAGAGACGCAGGAAGTGCCGCGTAAGATGAATGTGATAAAATATCTAGGTAGTATTATCCCGGGTAGATTCTGCAAGTTCCCTTTTTGTGAAGATCTCTGAAGAAACTGCTGTGGAAGATCTCTTTGTAAGGACTATGAAAGATCTCCACGCAAGATCTCTGGAAGAGATCTTTAAGTAAGATCATTGTTCACGCTCCCTCGAAGAGATCTCTTAGCAAGATTTCTGTTCTCTTCACAAGGTCTCTGTACAAGATCTTTGCAAGAGGTCTCTTGGCAAGACCTCTGCAAGAGATCTTTATGGATCTCTTTACAAGGTCTCTGTCAGAAATCTCCACGCAAGATCTCTGTAAGAGACCTGTAAAAAAGATCGTGTTCAAGCTCTCTGCCCAATCTCTATATAGGAGATCTCTTGGCAAGATCTCTGTAGGAGACCTTTTGGCATGATCTGTGCAAGAGATCTCTATTCAAGGTCTTCGTGCCCCTAAAAGAGGTCTCTGGGCAAGGTCTCTGTACAAACTCTTTGCGAGAGGCCCCTTCGAATCTCTGAAAAGGATCCCGCCACAAGGTCTCTATAAGAGATCTCTTGGCAAGGTCGCTGTAGGAGATCTCTGCAAAAGCTCTCGGAAAGAGATCTCTAAGAGATTTTCATACAAGACCTCTGCAAAACCAAGCGATCTCCAGAAAGATTCTGTTCAAGCTCTCTATAAGGGATCTCTTAGCTAGATCTCTGTAAGAGACCTCTTGACAAGATCTCTACAAGAGACCTCTTGCAGCACAAGATCTCCTAAGATCTCTGTACGAGTTTGCCACGAGAGACCTCCATACAAGATCTTTGTACAAGAAGTCTCTGTAAGAGATCTCTTAGTAAGATCTCTGTGAGAGACCTCCATACAAGATCTTTGTACAAGAAGTCTCTGTAAGAGATCTCTTAGTAAGATCTCTGTAAGAGACCTCTTGGCAAGATCTCTGCAAGAGATGTCTGCGCAAGGTTTTTGTAAAAGATCCCTGTACACGATCTCTATAGAGGATCTCCTTGTCAAGACCTCTGTGCAAGATCTCCTGGACTGAATCAGCACCGCGCCGCAACGAGAGCGCTCTGATGCGCCCAAAGTGCCGAGAGGGTTGCGCGAGCAATCTCAAAATGAGCACCGCACCGCAACCAGAGGGCTCTGACGCTCCCAAAGTGCATAAAGTGCTCAGAGGGTTGCGGGAGCAACATCAAAATGAGCACCGCGCCACCACGAGTGACGAGAGGGTTGCACGAGCACATGTTAGATGCAAGTAGTGCGCGCACCACAAAAAAAATGAACATTTGACTCATTTGACTATAAACTTTTGCAGTCGATTATGGGGCAGCTGACTTTGATTTGGGGACATCACTGTTAGGTCTGAATTGAACCATGTATTTCTTCATATCCTAGTGCTCCCCATAGTTAGAACTCCCTGGAAGTAAAACTGTATGTTATCAATTAGTACAAGATAGTACAAGTGCGACATTTGTTATACAGGAGAGGCCGGCGCACGCCCGGACCTGGAATCTGAAAGCAGCACTTGGACCAAAACCGTGCAAAGTTCATCAACAATATCGACGTACGAACCTAAATCAACATATGCTCGCCGAAGAGGTTCCTAATAATACCAATAAGAATCAAATTCCTTCACTAAGAAGTCAATTCTCCAATCATGTCCAATCTGTAGCGTCGCCCCAATACAAACATCAATTAAAATGCGCTATGCGAAGAAGTTCCCTGATAAGCGCATTTTTTTAGTTTATATCCAGCCAAGGTCAAGCACAATTTGCTGCCGAAGGGACTCCCTAATCAGGACCAGGGTACCTATATACCAAAAAACTTTACATATAATTAGTTAGTTTCACATGCATTTTGTGGCAACCTAATTCAAAGCCTCAAACGCATGGCCTCTTTCATTATTTCACCATGTTACCAGCTAGGGTCAATAATCACATTAGCCAGGACTCAGTTTGAAATATGTGATGGAAAACTTGAAAATGACAAAAGCCATTACCAAAAGATATATGATTTCTATGTATTAACTAAAGGATTTTGAATGATAATTATAACAACGTATAGTCATATAGATAATTCACTACAATAAGCCCAAAAATAAACATACAGCGACTGGCTTTATTTTCCACATATAGTTATATCTCTGTGATTTATCTTGAACATAGCTATGTACTTTCTTTTCTGCAAACATGTTCATGTACCCAGCATGCAATGCACTATTCACATTCTAAATGACAACGCGAGCAAGAAGCGTTAATCCATTATCATGGTTAGGTAGACCGATTTTAAAACCCCAAGGTCCTCAAAGTCAGGATCCTAGATCATTTGCCATTGCGGCTAGTACAGGTTAAATTTAACATTGGGAAATGAACATGCAGCAGGGAATCACGGGTAGTCATGCATCACCAGATTTATGGATTTCCGCCAAAAAAATCCCAGATTAGCAGAACTCAGGCGCACATTTTGTGATGCTGAGTTCCGCCGATTTTTTCTCAGCAGAAATCCTATGGAAAACCATTGAATCAGCAGAAGTCCACTACACATTTTGTGATGTTGAGTTCCGCCGAAACATAGGTCTGAATACTAAGTTCCGCCGAAAAAGTTTTTTTCAGCAGAAGTCAGGTAGACAATTTCTGTAGTGGAGTTCCGCCGAAAAACAAAAAACCAAAGTCCGTAAAAAAAATGCAACCGATTCGGGGGCACAGGATCTCAATTTTATCTTAATTTTCCGCCGAAAAAAAAACAGCAGATCTCAGACCCCCCCCATGCCCCATAATCGGCCGCAACGGAAAAAAGGTCCACAAAGTCCGCAGAGATTTGTTTGGCAAACTTATCTGAGACTTCAATGCAAAGTTCTGAGCCCTAGGCCCTACCCTACTTATTGGCCATGGGTGGCACATGTGACCGGGAGGAACTTGCCTGGGTAACCCTTGGAAAATCGTGTAGACTTGGTGATGGGCAATAAAACCACCCATTAACATGGTCTGGCCCGATGCTTTTTAAAAGCTCCAGACAAAGGGGTTTCATTGAAGTACTCCCTTCGCCGCCCCCTAATAAATGCTCAAATCCACCCAAATAGGCAAAAACATGTTAAAGCATTCTAAAACTAGGCAAAAACTAGACGACGGTTGGCCCGAGAGCGAAAAAGATGTTTTTCAAGCAGCTCTGAGGATCGTAGTTGTAAAAGATAGTCGGTGAATAGTTGGTTAATTTGTTATGAGCTATGGAAGGATATGGTGTGAAAAAGTAAGATTGATCAAGAAGAGGATACCTGGTAAAGGGCATCAGATGACACGTGTCTTGCAACCACAGAGAGAAAGAGGGAGGAGAGAGAGAGAGAGAGAGAGAGAATGAAGGGGGGGGGAGTAGAAAGAAAACATGGAGAAATATAATGTGAGCAACAAAAGTGCACAGGAGGCTCGGTACCATGAGTCTGCGAATGACATAGGTTGACTCATTTTACTATGGTAATTCCCACACATTGCCGAAAAAGCTCCGTACCATCATTCCTCGGATGTGAAGAAACGCGACGCTCTTATACAGAGACGCTTTTACACACAGACCATTTTACACACAGAAGCTTTTACACACAGAAGCTTTTACACACATACTCCTTTACACACAGACGCTTTTACACACAGACACTCTTACACACAGACTCTTTTACACACCGACACTTTTACACACAGAAGCTTTTACACACAGCAGCTTTTACACACAGACACTTTTACACACAAATCATTTTACACACAGACACTTTTACACAGACCATTTTACACACAGAAGCTTTTACACACAGATGCTTTTACACACAGACTCCTTTACACACAGCACTTTTATACACAGACTCCTTTACACACAGACACTTTTACACACAGACTCCTTTACACACAGACGCTTTTACACACAGACACTTTTACACACAGACGCTTTTACACACAGACTCCTTTACACACAGACGCTTTTACACACAGACACTCTTACACACAGACCATTTTACACACAGACACTTTTAGACACAGACCATTTTACACACAGCAGCTTTTACACACAGAAGCTTTTACACACAGACTCCTTTACACACAGACGCTTTTACACGCAGACTCCTTTACACACACACACGCTTTTACACACAGACACTTTTACACACAGACCATTTTACACACAGACACTTTTACACACAGAAGCTTTTAAACACAGAAGTTTTTACACACAGAAGCTTTTACACACAGAGGCTTTTACACACAGACACCTTTACACACAGAAGCTTTTACACACAGACTCCTTTACACACAGACGCTGTTACACACAGACACTTTTAGACACAGAAGCTTTTAAACACAGATGCTTTTACACACAGACGCTTTTACACACAGACCATTTTACACACAGACCATTTTACACACAGACACTTTTACACACAGACCATTTTACACACAGACGCTTTTACACACAGACTCCTTTACACACAGACGCTTTTACACACAGACACTCTTACACACAGACCATTTTACACACAGACACTTTTACACACAGACCATTTTACACACAGAAGCTTTTACACACAGAAGCTTTTACACACCTACTCCTTTACACACAGACGCTTTTACACACAGAAGCTTTTACGCACGGAAGCTTTTACACACAGAACCCTTTACACACAGACTCCTTTACACACAGACGCTTTTACACACAAACGCTTTTACACACAAACGCTTTTACATACAGACCCGTTTACACACAGACGCTTTTACACAGACGCTTTTACACACAGACCATTTTACACACAGAAGCTTTTACACACAGACCATTTTACACACAGAAGCTTTTACACACAGAAGCTTTTACACACAGACTCCTTTACACACAGACGCTTTTACACACAGAAGCTTTTACGCACGGAAGCTTTTACACACAGAATCCTTTACACACAGACTCCTTTACACACAGACGCTTTTACACACAAACGCTTTTACATACAGACCCGTTTACACACAGACGCTTTTACACACAGACGCTTTTACACACAGACCATTTTACACACAGAAGCTTTTACACACAGAAGCTTTTACACACAGACGCTTTCACACACAGAAGCTTTTACACACAGAAGCTTTTACACACAGAAGCTTTTACGCACGGAAGCTTTTACACACA
>Ga0126342_10012449_pt1 | contig 15172 bp, 11 predicted proteins | sample Cyp1metagenome_FD_92528 | JGI IMG/M metagenome (GOLD analysis project Ga0126342, IMG submission 92528) | Coral microbial communities from Lord Howe Island, Old Settlement Bay, Australia - Cyphastrea 1 metagenome | ecosystem: Host-associated > Invertebrates > Cnidaria > Coral ...
GACACTACAGATTCATAAGCATGAATTCCGTAGACGTAACATTTTTCCTAACAAAGATTCATATGTAATCTGTCACGTCGTCTGTCCAGACATGTGGAAACGTGGGAACTGAGAAACGTGGGGGCTGAGAAACGTGGGGACTGAGAGCGTCCCTTTCTGTATTGTTAGGTAGTGATCCTATAGCCATTTATGAATCTGGCAGGGAGATCCACCAACAAAATAAAGGCGAATTGCAGGTATTTGTTCGGTATTATTGGGATTATGTATCAAGGAAAATAGGGTACCAAGCAATACTCTGATTTAACATAGCTACGGAAAAGAAGCCTTTTTGAGAGGTAAATCAATCAGGTAAATCATGCAATGTGGGGCCCAAGATAGCTAAGCCGGCTTAGTTCACTCCAATTTCACTATGGCTTATAGGTGAAACCAAACAAACGTTTAACGGGACTGGGGACCCAAGGGTTGCCGATTCTATCCCTGTGATAGCTGGTACAGTATGGGGCCCTTAAGATGGCTAAGTTGGTGTAGTTCACTCCAATCACTTCCAATCACTCGAGTTTATCGGGGATACCCTCTGGTAAACAAACATAGCTATTGAAAATGGCCATGTATAGATAATTTACCCATTAAAAATGGTGATTTTCCATAGTTATGTTAGTTTACCACAGGGTATATCGATAGTTAGATAGGGTTAAGAATCAACTTATAACTAGGGTGCCCGCCCCACTATGTACCAAATTACCACATCTTCAGCATCGTTTCCCAAACTGCTCATGGAATGTCCACCAATAAAAATAACTCCTCATTATATCCTTCACTAAACTTGTTTGTACATGTATATGTATATATATATATATATATATATATGACAATATATATATATATATATATATAAAAATATATATATATTATATTATATATATATATATATATATTATTTTTATTATATATATATATATATTATATTATATATATAAATTATATTATATATATAAATTATATTACATATATATCGTGTATACGGTATAGTATATAGATGTAAGTTGATGTTAATATGTATATATATATTATAATACTATATATATATTAAATATAATGATATGGTCATATATGTAATATATAAGTAACCAAATACATCCACTGTTTTTTTGAACCAACCCGCCGGCTCGCAGTTTGACGCTGCGACCAAGGTGCCGATGGTTCTCGCAGCCAATGAGTCGCACGGGCTCCGTTTCTCCGTAGGCGCAGATGGACGCGATGGCCACGCGGTGCTTCGGCAGGCGGAACTCTGGCGGCGTCCTGGGGATTGATAGTGGCCCGTTTTTTTGGGCAAAACGAACATAGTGAAGTGGAGAACATGAGCAGTTCATATCATTTAATATAGCAAAAAAAACTTTTAAATGGATCATGTTCAATAGCTATATGTTAAATTACCAGGAGGTAAGTTGTTTCAGTAACAAGAGTTGAAGCAGTTATGTTCCAACTTACAAAGTGAGGCCCCCCAGTGAAGTTATGTTTGTTGGTTTAAAAACCCGGGGAATACTGCTATGGAATCATTATCATTGCCCGATTACTTTTCTTAGATACCCTCTGGTAAACGTAAACATAACTAGAATCACCATTTTTTATGGATATATCAACTATAAATGGCCATGTTCCATAGCAAACTGTTGGTTTGCCAGAGGCTATTTGAAGGCCAACATTGATCCAAGATGGAGGTTTCTCAATTTTTGGGGTATCCCCAAAATAAGGTTTGAATACTATGTTTTGGTTGGATTCATATGGAGGTTTCCATAATCGGGAATCCCCAATAGCTGGATGGTTTATAATGGAAAATCCATCTATAAATGGACAGTTTGGGGATACCATAATTTTAGGAAACCTCCACATAGTAATCATAATAAACATCCAATTTTGGATGCGATACTTAAACATAATATCAGCCAAAACCACCAAATAGATTTGCCCAATATTTGCTCCCAAATATCTGTTCATTGGACCCCCGTTGCTCTTGGATTTTCGAAACCACTAATTCACCAATCTCATTTTTTTATTGGCGGTTATATCCCCATGTTGGCTAGATTTTGCTAGCCATTTGCCTACTCACAACATCTCACAACAACTACACCATTTCTGGATTAAGCATATGTTGACATACAGATCATGTTCATCACTTCCGCAAACAAAATAGACCCCCAAAATCAAATTGTGTTCCAACAAAATATTGCCAAGATAATCACAGCGGCAATTTGGTAAACTCAATAATAAGCCATCTTCAATACCATCGGCGTTAAAAATCATCACCGAATTGGACGTATATGGCATTGCAGTTTAAACAATCATATTGGTGTAACGGGATTGCAGTAAAATACATTGAATGAGTACAATGTCTCTCATATGCGAACCATGGTGCTGGAATTTGCCCCAAAAATCACACAGTTTTGTAGGTAAATAAACCATACATGGAGCATACTGTATGTGTCTGATATAGACATGTCGATAGAGACATATCCACTTGGATAAAACGTGCAACAGAAACGGTGTGAATCCACGGCTGCTCACAATCTGACCACCACTGAAACGATCATGAGCCACTGGGAAAATCAAGAACATATAGTAATAGTATGTAATAGTAATCATCATAATAATACATGTCCATTAAGGGACCTTCACTTTACGGGTTTCAATTCAAAAAACCAGGTTATAATCATATGACCTGGATTTTGCCCATAGGGCCAGGCCGATGGTATATATATAATAGTAATCAACAATAATAGTAATTACTATGGAACAATGGCCTGGAGTCGCAAATTCAATGAGGGCGGAATATGTCGAAGCCTGTGTGATGCCTAGCGAAAAATGTTTGGTGAAAAATGTTTGGTGAAAAATCGTATAGAATCCCCTTTTCAATTCCCAGCAAACCCCCAGGACAAACCCCAAACTGGATAAAATCAGCTCCAAGGTGTGCGAGGAGTACGTCCCTATAGATGATGACTTCCCAGCAACATCCGTTGATCATGGGATGTTCCCATGATTTTCCCATTATGGCCATAAACTCCATATGTTTTCCCATCTTCCCATGTTTCAATGCTTCTAAACATCCCCAAAATTGAAATCATCCACAGAATCCCCATGGATTTTCTCATCTGAGAGGTTCCTACGTCATGGGGGTACCTCCAAATCCTCCATGTTAGTATAGGATTTCCCATTATAATATGGAGATATATGATATAGTAATCAACAATAATAGTACTTACTATGGAGAAAACCATATATATATATATATGTATAATCATTAAAATAATAATGTCAAACCATCCATTTTTGAGGATCCCCCATTTATGGAAACCTCCAAATAAGGACCTTGCAGACAGACATATGAATGGAAAACAATCGCAAAAATACCCTAGAGAATGGGGCTTCCATTTGGGGGTACCCCCATGACTCTGGAAACCTATAAATATGTATATATATAGGTATATGTCAATATTAACATTATTATTTTGATAATTATATATATATATATATACACATATGTTTTATCCATAGTAATTACTATTATTGTTGATTACTATATTACATATCTCCATATTATGATGACTACTATTATTCCTATTACTATATTATGCCAATATTTTTTAAGATGACAATATTAACATTATTATGATTATGATTACTACACATATATATATAGGAAATATATATGATTATATCCATATATGATATATCCATATATTCATATATAGCTCTTAACATAAGTTACTTCCTATACGTCAATCTGCCAGATTCTGAAATAAATAATATTCTGAATCATTCCAAAACATTCCAAATCATAGCAAATGCATACCAAATCATTCAGGAATGACGGCCCTATGATCAGAGAAGATCTGGCACAGAAAGGCCGTAATAAAAGAGGCTTTGATCGTAAATAAACTATATCCATATATCCATAAGTTAAATATGAATATAATATATATATTTCTCCAAAGTAATTACTATTATTGTTGATTACTATATCATACATCTCCATATTATTATGATGACTACTACTATTATTGCTATATTAGGTTATTATCATGTCAGTATTTACATTATTACTATTATTATTCTTATTATTATTAGTTTTACACATATACATATATGTATATATATGGGGTTATACATTCATGGGATTATATCCCCAAAAAAAAACAGGATTTTCTCCCAAGGGTCGGCACCACGGATTCATCGTCCAATTCCCTCACTTTCGCCACCAGATTTCGACCGGCCAGGAGCATGTCCCAGCCCTGCGTGGCGCTGAAAAATCCCAGTGTTATGGTAAGTGGAAAGTTACAATAGTGGTTAATAATGGTTTTGGTATGGTTAATAAGTCTTCAGTTATGGTTAATAATTGTTAATAATGGTTTAGTTATGGTTAATAACGGATTATAATGGTTAATAATGGTTAATAATGGTTAATAATGGTTATCAATGGTTAATAATGGTTAATAATGGTTAATAATTGTTAATAATGGTTAATAATGGTTAATAATGGTTAATAATGGTTAATAATGGTTGATAATGGTCAATAATGGTTTAGTTCTGGTCAATAATGGTTTCGTTATGGTTTAGTTATGGTTAAACATGGTTTATAAATAGTTTAGTTATGGTTTTGTTATTGGCCCTTAACATAGGGAAAATCACTGGAAATGGATGGTTTTTCATGGGAAAATCATTGGAACATCATGGGGAAAACACATGTACACAACATCAAATGAACTAGAAAAGGATAAAGAAGCATGGACTACTGGTTGGTGGTCTTTAACCATCTTATCATCTTGAAAAACATGGAAGTCAATGGGAAGGATTATCCCATATATTATGGAAAATAAAACATGATTGAAACCACCAACCAGAACATTTAGCTACTCGAAGCTATTGTTTTCCACAAAAAGACATGCTTACAGTTATGGCCCTCAACAGTAATAAATCATAAATGGGATGATAACTCCAACTGAGATGACACATACATGAGGTTTTTGGAGCCAGCTATAACATGATATAACTAGCTAGAGGCCTTTGACAGGGATTCTTCACTACCAATTTGGTAAACAACTCCATTGATTTCTGGTGGGCTCTATCCCCAAATCCATCCGTTTACCGTGTGCACCGTGATACCCCCAATTCTAGGTCCAACTCTCCCCACTTGCGTTGCGCAGTTGCGCACCGCGCCTGCACTGGCCACGGCGTGCATTCCTAACAAACTGCAGTTTTCTGTTTGGAAATGCCATGTTCGGAAACCATGCTCTGCAGGGGAACCAGCCCATGACATGTCAACTTCACCATGTGCAATCCAGGCTTCGTTGAAACCTTTGTCTCTGATGAAGATGAAGCCCATGTGAATGAAAGCCTGGAACGGATAGGGGAAACGAAACACGTTAAAAAATTGACCAGGGAGCAAACAGGCCGGAACACAGTTTCAACAGTCATGGCTCTAAACCAGAGCAGAATAAATGGACATATTCAGGTGAAGGTCAGACATGGTCATACAGATGGACAATCAAAAGCGGCCAAGCGTATGTGGGTCATAGAAAAGACGGTGCGAGTCAATCCGCACGCGGCTGCTGACAGCTGCAGCAACAAAGAGAAATAACGGATAGGTACAGTGGAACATGTGCATGCAATAAATCTGGACAAAAGCATGCGTTCCTTGGAAAAAATGGGGAAATCACCACCCGGAATACAACTACAAGGGAAAATCCTCGTCGAGACCCCCGCCGCTGTTAATGGACATATCATTCCATAAATGGAGTTATAACTCATTTATAGCTGGTAAAGGGATAAGCGGATTCACATCTTTGCCCATACTAAACTGTTTGAGTCAAAGCCATGATGACCCGGCCAGTGCTCGACGTAGCCGCCCCTGGAAGGCAAAGTTTTGTGCCAGAGAAAAATACCTGTCGCAAATGTCGGAGGCAAACATCTGAGGAAACCCAAACATGCAAACGTGCCATGGAAGCCTCGAAATCCCTCGATCATGACTGTTTATAGTGCCGGAATGTGGATCTGCGTGGTACATCTGGGTCTCCCGTACTGTTTCCGAACAGTAACAAGCTGTTTCCGACAACGGCGCACGTGGAGGCCACTGCGAGTGGGCACTCAAAGGCGAACCAGAAGCGCCTGACGGAAGCAACATGTGAGGAGGGCTGATCCAAGATATGGTTACAGGATGGTGCCACCCCAGTTATGGCCCAACTAACAGTTATAAATATGACATATGATTCCTATAACTCGGGTTATATGTTGTATATATATATCAGTATAAACCCATTTATAACTGTTAGTTGGGTAATAACTGCATGTTGGTTTATAAACCCCATGAATACTTGTTCGTCATATCTATCATAAACCATAGAAGTCAGCCACTTATAAGGCAACTGAACGCTATCCACCGGGGGCCCCATGCTGTAAGCATCTGGGCTATGAATCCGAGGTTGATATCACTCCATATGAATGTCTTTGTCGCATGACTCATCTGGGAGTGCAATTCCATCTTCCCAGTGGGTTTGTCTTACAACATATTCTACCATTACCCTCAAACATAGTTCCATGCATACCCAGTTGTATAATTACCCCCAATGTCAAAAATGGAATGTCTCCCCAGTTATATTATATATATATGGTTTATAAACCCCTCAAAAATGCGATGTATCCCCAGTATTCCCCAGTTATATATGGCTTATAAAATGTTATAAACCGCTTGCACGAAAAAAGCCCTTAGCAGTTATAACTGGCCTATAACCAACCACTTGCAGATGCGAGAGTTCATCGGCCAGAGCGCCATAAGATCCTGTAGGGCCATACGTGCTACCTAAAAGGTTGATGGAAAAAATGTGATTTAATGGTGATTTATTGGTGATTTAATGGTGATTGAGTGGTGATTTAGTGGTGATTTAATGGGGTTTCATAGGATTTAATGGTGATTTATATGGGATACCCTCTGGTTGGTGGTTGAGCCCTACCCCTCTGAAAAATCATGGAGTTCGTCAGTTGGGATGATGAAATTCCCAAGATATGAAAAAATCAAAAATGTTCCAAACCAGCAACCAGATATATATTGTTATATATATATATTGTTATATGTTGCAAAGATGAATTAATAAAAATATGATATAACCAGTACTAATTGTTATAATAACATATAATGAACAAAACCCCATAGTAATTATAACCCCAGTCATGAAATATGGTCCTATGGATAGTGGCTTGGACACCACTATGGGATCCTCTAAGGTCCCACACCTGGTCACCGCATCCAGCAACTGGAGCACGGCACTTTGGGACTGCTGCCGGTCACCCGAGAAGACAGCTGACCTGCGACATCAACGGATCGGAAAATCCATGGGATAATTAAGTGAAAGATGTCTAAACATGTCTACAGTAGGGCATTTAAATGGGAATTTAAACATATCAATATCTAAATTGGCACTATTTTTGTTTGAAAGGGAGATTTTCATGACATTTCATGATCGAACTTTTTGAAGAAACCTGGATACCACTTGAAGAAAACATAAGAACCGCCACTATACCATCTGGTTATGACTAACAGTTCACCATGGAAAGATCCAACAGTTTTAAGTTCGGTAAACCATCTGTTTCTATGGGCCATCGCTATACCATGGCGAACTGTTAAATAATCAAATGGTATGTTCCATTGGGATGTCACTGGGAAAGTCGCTATCCAAGAGTATCCCATTTGAAAACACACCTTTCACCTGTGAAAATGGGATCATTCCGAAGGTGGGCGTGCACAATATACCAGAAAAATTTCTACGCCGCCTGGTCGTTAACTGCCTTAAACAAAAACAACTCAAACTATGCGTATGGGGGGGTTCCTACACGGTGGTGCCCCAGTTCGTTAGCTAAGTTGGTGCCAATAAGTCCAATAACATCCAATAACTAGGGTTGATTAGGGGGTTATATCTACAGTATTCATGGGGATTATAACCAACGTTCACATCACTGCGGGGGCACTATCTTGGATGTCATGGGGGTACCTCACATCATCCAGTCGTCATGGACCATGACGACTCGTATTGAAACAACCCTTTTTGCGACTTGGGGACCATGACTGAAACCGAAAGCCCCGGGCCCCGTATGTCTGCACGTGTGCAGCAGCCAATACTACTACAATTACCCATAGGATCCATGTATGCTATATATGGTAACATTTACCATCAATATACCCCGAATGTTAGCATATATTATATACCATACATGGATCCTATGGGTTATAATATTAATCATTCAACACACAAGGAAACATCCAACAAACATCACAAAGATACTGAACTCATCACCTCAAAACACCGTGACCTGGTGTTTTTTTGTTACCGCCTCGCCAAATAAAGTTGTTCATGATAAAGCTGCCAATCAAAGCCATACGCCTTGGTTGTCAACATCCGGAAAAGAGAAAGCGTGAAGAGCTGCAGTTCATTTTTGGGCAACAAAAAAGGTGAGATTTATGGTTAGGGTCAAAATACCCAAAGTCATAGCTGCTTAAAGGTTTTGATCCATCCCCATATGGTCAAAAAACCCTGATTGGTACATACAATGTGAGGCCCCCCAGTTATGTTTGTTGGTTTATAAGCCCCAGTAACTATAGTTATGTGCGTACCATAAACCATAGTTATTGGACTTATTGGCACCAACTTAGCTAACGAACTGGGGCACCACCTTGTAGTAGTTTCGCAATGTTTTGCATACAGATCTTGATGTCTCGATTCCACCATGAACTGAAATGTTGAATCCTGTGAAGATTTCATAGTGAGGCCTGTACATCCCATGACGGATCCATGGTGCTGGTATTTATGCTAACATGACTGGGGTATATTGATGGGATCCATGTTACCATTAATATAGCAGCACCATGGATCCTATGGGCATTAATTGGATTTTGATGACCCCATCTGTCTATAGCCAAGTGATACTGCAATTTACTGCAAAGTAATGTCAGACATGGGGATACAATGGTGAAACAATGATGGTATTTCATGGGGATAGATCCATATGTTGACTCGATATATTCCCCATTCATCAAACCCACAGTTGTTTTTTTCGGACAAACTGTTCACCAACAAAGCGCTATCCAACGGGGGACCTCACAATTCTCACGGCCGTCATTCCCAAGCTGCTGATGGGCATTCTTCAGAAATTTCCACCAGACTGTAGTCACACCTTACGAAGCGGAGACGCTGAGGCATTTCTTACATGGCTAATCCTAAGATGACATGCAGAGAAAAGTTTCTATTTCAAGGATATTCAATCTAGCGGATGAAGATACTGTGGATGGTTGCGAAATCCTGCACGAGTTGAAAACGGTGGTTTCTCCTATTCTTTGTAGGGTTTCAACCATTCTTTTGGTGGTTTTCGTTTTTTTTTCCATCCACAATATCATTGAGCAAAGAATGTTTGGATGTCAATATCTTTGCTCAACGATCTTTGCTCAATGATATTGTGGATTGAAAAACATCAATAAGTTTTTTTTATCAAATATAATTCACCAAATTTCAAATATATTCACCAAATTTCTATAAGTTTACTCCGTTCTTCAAATACTGGATGTCAAGTTTCGTCGCCCATAAAACGAGGGGTTCTATATCACGCAAATCCACCATCCAATTACATCGCTTGGCTTTGCTTTGCTAAAAAACATATTGACACCCTATTGCAATATAGATGTGTTAATCTAAGTTGATACCCAAAAGCGCACATGATCATGATTAAAAAATATCAAGCCTCTGGTCAATTCCTTTGGTTATTGATACTTCATAAACAAACGTGTCACATTTTTTTAACAAAAACAATGTGAAATGATGTCATCAATGGTTGTTTCCCCACATTTTAAAAGCCCCAGTTACGCCACTCACTGGCTCAAAAAACCAACCAGTCACTACTTGGCTTTCATCCATTGTATGGTCCCACGTGTCAACTAAGTTTACATCTTCTAGGAAGCGCCGATAGGTGGACCTTCTACAAGACAATGACGGATATATATATATATATAATCTTATTATTAGATGTATATAAAATATGTGTATATATATATATAACATGTATATAACATGTATATATATATAATATGTATATATATATACATCACTTCTTCAATGAGGTCAGTTAGCCAGTTGCAGTATAACTCAGTATAACTCAGTATAACTCAGTATAACTCAGTATGACTGTTACGTAAGGCCCACAACCCCAACGACCTGATGTCTTTTTTCTCCAAGGTCACTGCGCAGCCGAAGCTGATCGCTCGGCAAGGAACCTGGATGTCTCCAAACGGCTTGGATCAGGGAAAATCATCGAACGAAATGGGAATACATGGCTTTGTCTGAAAATGTCGTGTACCCCTTTTTACCCAATGGTTTTGTTGATCAGACAATCCCTATTTTTTATGGCTATTTCATTGGGAATATAGCCTATTTTCAGACAAACCCACATTGAAGATATAGTAGGATATAACAAGCAGCAATTTTTGGAAGGGAATCTGAAAAATACTACTGGGGTGATAGAGCCAATCACCAGGTGAAATGCGGCATTTTAAGGAGCCCAGGAAAAACTGCCACCGGAGGAATATCTTGAGGATATAGGATATACATGCATATACCAACAACTTTGAGACGTATAGTGTGCCTGAAAATGGAATAGAGAATGGGGTATACACCAAGTTAAGGGCGCTTTTTGGGGGGATCATGATGAACCGATTCACCAGTGCAACCAGTGGATGGCATGTTTTTTTCTACCCGATTTTCAGTGGATTAAGGGACAATTTACAGGAAACAATGCTGTTTTGGTTCCCATGAATTAAACAAATCCATTCTCAGATGCTCCATGGTGCTGGAATATTACCTACATTTGGGTGATTTTTGGGGTAAATGTAGGTGTGCATATTCCATACATGGAGCATATGGGATTGACATTAAAAAAACATCATCGGGACAATCGGCATGAGATTTTGGCCATGAATCGGGGATTCCGTTGAACCCGGTTAAAGCAACAACAATCTGGGCATGGGGTTAACTGTAGACATAGATGGGGTTTACCGGTCTAAAAGAAACACGTTTTTTTCATGATGTACATTTTACATAGCTTGTTGGTGAAAAGGGGGTCAAGCCCTTTACAAATCAACCAACGGCTGAAAACAGCAGCTTCGGTGAACAGTCGGGTCTTCCACCTTTGGTCCCAAAAATTGACCCATGGGCAAACGAGCAGCAGTCTCTATGCTCAAATCACACTGAATCCTCAAAACCGTCTCATTGGATTGTGAGGGTAGTCCCCAAAATCACCATAAATGGTGGTATATACCATCAAACATGGGGTAGTTTATTATTGTTTTAACCACATTAATCAATCCTCAGAAAGTTCTTTAAATCAAACCGTTGACTGACCAAACCAAGGTTTACTCATGGGTCACCATTAACTCCCCCAAAAATAACGAGAACATGAAGATCGCAACATCCACACAACATCCATGCTGACACAACCTTTTCCAAGGTGTCTACAGTCTAAACAAAAAACATGTGTGGTCTATTCAGCAGCTTGCGAATCTGTGCCGCTACTGAGGACATGCTACAAGGTGCAATTCGCCAGAACTCGTCTGAACAATCAACCATTGGTTGGTGGTTTTAACAATCTTGAAAAATATTAGTCAATGGGAAGGATTATCCCATATATGATGGAAAATAAAAACATGTTTGAAACCACCAACCAGAACCAAAAAAGTATCTGCCAAGTTGCTGCACAATGAACCAGCTTAATTTCCATCGTTTCCATGGCTTCCGTGGACTCAACATGGAAGCTCAACAGCGTGTAACGGGAAGTGCATGTGCACCCTTTCCATGGCTTACCTCGGGTATCTAAAGAAAAAACTGTACATATATACATATAAGATATGAAAACCCTATACCACTGTAGTTCACAACATTATAGCTGGGATTTATGGATGCTCATCCCCATTCACACATTCTATCTATAGGTATTGAACCATAGCCATATACTGTTACCGTATTGATAGTCGCGTTCTCAGTGATCGTCGGAGATCACGGCCAGCAGCATCCCAACATTCCAAATGCAAAGGGGATAACTGGTTGGTGGTATACCTACCCCTCTGAAAATTTATAAAAGTCAATTGGGAGTATTATTCCCAATATATAGAAAAAATAAAATTCATGTTCCAAACCACCAACCAACCAGAGATAAAAAAGAGGTAACATGACCGAGTTAATCCCCATAAGTGGCTATCACTCACCTACTATTGAAGCAACCCTGACTCCGCTGTAACAGCCAAAACTTGCTAGGAAATGACTGGTTGGCGATGTGCCCCCAATTTGTACTAAAGTTCAGTGTGACAGTGATCCCATGAAAGCATTAGACGGCACAAATCAAGTAATATAATCAACGGGCGAAAAAAAAAAAAACAAAGCGATCCAAATATCTATTAAATCGTCAATACTTCCTGGAAATCCTGGTGTAGTAATATTAGCTCTGTTATGGATGGAACTTGCTAAACCAATCAATCATTTTACACTCCCCCAAGTTCCAACACACGCCCACTGTTGAGATGACTCCCCATATCTGAAACAAATACACATATAGCCACCCCAAGCGATAGAAACATGTTTCCAGGATGGTATAGATGATGTGTCTCCTGTTTTCCAGGTTTCCAACTGTTCTATCTTTGTGAGACTGGTATGGGGTCGCCATAGAAACTATACAGAAACATGGGCACATAAAAGCCGCAATCTTAAGACCCTAACTTAAAGGACGAAACTTTTGAGTCAATACCCAATTGCATAGTACTGGGAATTGAAGATATAGAAAATACTACAGGATGGGGCCCCCAAAATAGCTAAGTTGCCTTAGAAGTGGGTTAATTATGGTTTATTGTAGATATAATTCTAGTTAAGGGATATAAAAAAAGGGGTTTATAAACCAACGTTCACATCACTGGGGGTTCACCATCCAAGGATTCTGATCTCCCGCCAACCATGGAGGCTTCCTCGGTGCACGACTTGGATTGGGGTGATTTGGGCACCCAGATGACTTAGGAAACCTGAAAAATATCCCCATCCCAGAAGGAAAAAAAAACAATTCGCAGCCATTGTTATGGAATATATCCCTAACATGGGCATATTTATTAGAACATCCATATTTCCATTCTATCCCCATCATATCACATGCTTGTTTCCCCATTTGAGGGTACCTCTAAATCCATGATATAAAAGGATTTTCCCCTATAAACCATCCAGCTATTGGTGGTGCCCCATAGTTAGCTAAGTTGGTTTATAAGTCCAATAACTAGGGTTTATAGGGGTTATATCTATAGTTAATGGGGATTATAAACCAACTTATAACTGGGGGGGCCCCACCTTGCAGCTATTGGGGTACCCCCTACGGAAACCTCCATTTCTTTGCTTCCCATGAAAAAATCCTGCGACCACCAAGCCCACGCCTCTATGGGCACGCTATAGCTGGGCCTGCAACATGTGTTTCTCCAGAAATCAGGAATCATGTTGGTAAAAATTAAATAATAAACCACCCATTTGGGAATGGTTTATACCACCTATTTATGGGAATGGTTTATACCACCTATTTATGGGAACGGTTTATACCACCTATTTATGGGAACGGTTTATACCTCTCTAATGTGGTTAAAACAATGAGAATCCATCCCCAAGTTCTCCATGTTTATAGGTGGTATAAATTTACCATTCCCATTTCTGGGTGGTAAACATAACATTGGGGCTTAGCCACATTATATGATCCATACCCTCTGGTAAACTAACACAACTATGGAAAATCACCATTTTTAATGGGTAAATCAACTATAAATGGCCATGTTCAATAGTTTTTTGTAAGTTTACCAGGCCGGGTAGTTTACCAAAATGAGAGGCAACAAAAAGGGTTTTTTTTCCACCAGAAACCATCGAATCTGGGCGGACACAAGGGAACGTCCGATTTTCAAAGCCACATGAATTATTTGCCAACAAAACATACGACATACATGAAAAAACATTGAAAAACATTCTAAAAATCCTAATGTTGGACTAGATTCGAATCTGAAAAAATGATCTATTGGTATTGTTCCTATCATTGGGGGGCGAACAAAATCCTAATGTTGAAAAAAAAATCATGTCTGGAGGATAGAGCTTTGGTATTGTTTGCCCCCCACGTTGGTCACCGACTCACCGACCCATCCTGATCCACATCATTCCACCATTTGGGTACCATCTGGCTGGACTATGTGAGGTCTTGAAATGGGAAACCAGGAACCAAAAAATACCCTCTGGTAATGACTGTTACATAGCTATTGAAAATGGCCCAGTCGAAATAGTGGATTTACCCAGCTATGAAATGGTGGATCTTTCCAGTTCGTAAACTGTAAGCGTTTACCAGGCCGGATACCCTTCAAAATCGATCATGTCGAAGGGTGGTGAAACTCACCAATGCTGCTTCGGTACACTACCGATTTCCAGTCATCTTAAAGATGGCCCCAAAGGCTAGCCAGTTAAACGGCCATGGGATCGGACTGCAACGAGTTTTGGTTAAATCACTTAGCCATGGGGTCAATAATGGTCCCATTTACAACTGTAAAGGGCTATACGGCTATAAGTGTATGCTATATATATATATTGAAACTCAAGTGGTGTCTATTATAAGTTTAAAACCCAGTCATACAGATTCATGACTGGACTATATTGTATGCTATATAAGTAAAAATATATATAGATATTGATATATGTATATGTTGTCTGTAATAACCCATGGTTTCACACAGTTGACTGGACATGACTGGAGTTTCCAGCTAGATAGCCTCACCGGCCCAGCGGGAAGAACGCACATGTCCTGGAGAGATGTCTTTCGGATAAAGAGACGGTGATGGTCCGTCATAAACCACCCAGAAATGGGAATGGCAACCATACCGCATACCAACATGGTGAATTTGGGGATGGATTCTGATTGTTCCCCACCTGCCAGGTGAGGGTTGTTAGATTTTACCAGAGTTGTTCTCCTCCTCCTCCTCGGCTAGCTCGTCCTCCTGCTCCTCCTCCTCCGCCTCCTCCTCCAGTTTCTCCTCGACCATGTCTGCATCAACTTCCACCTCCACTTCCGCCTTGCCAACTCTTCGCCA
>Ga0126342_10012450_pt1 | contig 15172 bp, 11 predicted proteins | sample Cyp1metagenome_FD_92528 | JGI IMG/M metagenome (GOLD analysis project Ga0126342, IMG submission 92528) | Coral microbial communities from Lord Howe Island, Old Settlement Bay, Australia - Cyphastrea 1 metagenome | ecosystem: Host-associated > Invertebrates > Cnidaria > Coral ...
ATAAACCAACATAGCTATGGAAAATCACCATTTTATAGCTGGGTAAATCCACGAACTAAATCACCATTTTCAATAGCTTTTTGTATGTTTACCAGGCCGGGTAGCCCAGTCATAAACCAACATGATTCATGGTGGAATTATCTCTTGGGCGACATCGTTCCATCGTTCATGTCCTGCCTTCAGGACATGGAAATCTCTACGCTTCGAGAGCTGGGGGATCCCAAGGGTTCCATCAATTCACAGTGCGTCAGGTTGGTAGTTCGATGATCTTCCACATGGTAGTTTGATGGTGATTTAATGGGACTTTATAGTGATTTAATGGATTATGAATAAGATATGCCCTCTGGTAATTTGTTACATAGCTATTGAAAATGGCCTAGTCGAAATAGTGGATTTACCCATTGAAAATGGTGATTTTCCATAGTTATGTAAACGTTTACCAGAGGGTAACTTTTCTACATATGACTGGTGGTTGCTATAATTTAATGGTGACTCATGATGGAGATATATCCATCCTAAAATGGGGAAACAACGACGGCTAACATGTGCTATTGAACTCTGGGAGTTTCCCTGTTTTTGTTCACGAATTGGGGGGTTGCTATAAACCAAAATCGTCATTCAATCCCCATGAAGTCTTCATTTAATCCCCAATAGAGTCATAGATGTTGCTGTAATTTTTCATAAAATCCCCATAGATCACCATGAAAATCACCATGAAATGCCCATAAATCACCATTGAATCACCATTAAATCTTCACAAATCACCATTAAATCCTGGTTGGTGGTTTGGAACATGAATTTTATTTTTCCATATATTGGGGATGTCATCATCCCAACTGACGAACTCCATCATTTTTCAGAGGGGTAGGTTGAAACCACCAATATATATATATAATCTATATGGATTATTATTCAATTAACTATAGCCTATAGCAAAATATCTACCATTACTATTCATAAACCATGTATTAACCATTAACAGTATATTAACCATTAGTAACAGTATATTAACCACATATTAACCATCAAATCATCATTAAACTAACATAACTATGGAAAAATCCACCATTTTGAATGGGAACATCCACTATTTCTATGTCCATTTAATGGGTTGAAACCATTAAATCACCATGAAATCCTCATTGTCGCTGTCGCTGAGATTGGGACCGGAATTGGTGCTGGGTGGCTGTGAAGGCGAACCGGAGACGTACGTTTTGTCCAACGGTGCCTATTGGGTGAAAACATATGGTTATATCATCAATAAATGTGGGATATAACTAATAGTTAATGGGTTCTATATGGTTTTATAAACCAACCTGACATCCTATTATACTTGACTACTTGGTGGTTCATCCCACGAATCGTTGATGATTTATGATTAAACAACATCCATTTCCCATGGCAAATTTATTCGCAGATGGTACTAGATTCAAAAGAATGTCCCAATACTTGGAAAATCATCCCACGAATCGTAAGTAGGTAACTTTGGTTATACATGGGCTAAGTAGGGGCAATGTCCACTTATAACTAGGGTGAACTAACCCACTTACGATTCCTGGGATGAACCACGAAGTAAAAATAATGATTAGTGGGAAAATCATGGGAAAATCATGGCTGGTTTTAATGGGATCAATTATGTGATTATATTTACCAGCAAAAATGGTGATTTAATGGGAAACTATCCTGATCATCTATATTTAGTGAATCATTATGATTGACCCAGAAAGTTGTGGGAACATCATCTATAGATATGGTTGGTTTATAATGGTGATTTTAGGGTGATTCACCCAATTCATCATTATCCATCAGTGATTCGTTAGATAGAAAAACCATCGAAAAACCAACTCATTGGGATGAAATGATGAACTCATGGCAGCCCTAAAACTAAAACATACCCAGTTATGTAGGTAGATATACCAGCATCAATAGCCATTTCAGGATCCTAAATTGGAGGTACCTACCATATATAAGGCCTATGTAAGGGAATATCCCCAGAAAATATGGTCTTATATGGTACAGTACCTCCATTTTAGGATCCTGAAATTCCCATTGACAGCACCATGGGTTGCATATGGGATAGATTGATGAATTTAATGGGATGTGAATGGAATATCAATGGGATATATACCCAAATACTCAACGATATCGACATATTTAAGGACGGTTTATATTTATACAAACAAAACATGTGTTTTACTGGGACGTCAACATGTATATTTGATAGGATATGCAATCAACTATACTGTGGTTAAAACAATGTTAAACCATCCCCCAAATCACCATTTTTATAGGTGGTATGGTTACCTTTCCCTGTCATGGGTAGTTTATGACATTGTTTTAACCACATAACTCAGAATTCATCTGGATGATGTGAATCGGATTCGAGGAATTAGCCCAAATTGACCGTATCATAACAGCTTTCAGCTTGGTGAATTACTACACTTCAGCCAGAAGAACTGTGTCTGGCTATGTAATAGTAAAAAGGATAGAATTGTGATTGATCACTATTTAAATTGCATGAATTACTTTTCTATCTTCAAAAACAAAAGAGTTACTATACTATACTCGTTGACTAGCCCACCCCTGTAATTCGACCATATTAAAACCAACCATTTTATAGGGATATGTACCCTCTGGTTATTTAACATAGCCATGGAATAGATGGCCCATAGAAATAGATGGTTTACCTATTAAAAATTGTGATTTTCCATGGCTATGTTAGTCATTACCAGAGGGTAGATAGATGGGGAATTTGAGACAAACACATCCTTTGATCCACGGTTCCGCTCTGCGGGAGTTCCGGTGGTGACCAAACAGATTCCTCCTAGCCACTCCTGAAACCTGTGCTGATTCTATTTATAACTCCCATCTTCAATGGTAAGTATTATAATTACTTAGCAGTCCAAGACCTAACTTTTAAACTTCTTTTGTGTAGCCTGCCTTTTGGTCATAGTTTCTTTGATGTTATGTATGGTGAAGTTGCCGTGCAACCGCCAGCGATGTCAAGCTTCTGCTGGGTAACATAGCCATGGAAAATCCCTGAACTGTGGATTCGAGGATCCTTCATGTCGGACAGCTCTCCTGCCGAGGCATTGAAAAGGTTCATAGCCACAACGGTCAAACCAGCCTTGACCTGTTCTGTGGCCTCAGTGCCAGAGCAAATGAGGTCTGTGATGGGCAAATTCATGAGCATCGTGGGTGGCACAGAGGGGTCGGAAGAAGAAGGAGCGAATTTGAAAATCGCATGTGCCGCGCTTCGAGGAGACCTGAGTCATCACCCACTCATACAGGGCTTGGCCCTTCAGCGCAGCCGCCTAGTGCAGAAGCGCCAGAGAGGGATCTCAACAATGCAGGGGCGCCGTTCTCACGAATCGGAGCGCGAAACAGCGCTCATTGCAGACGCTGGCCTCACCCTTGCGATGCATGCAGGGAATTCTGCACGTGCAAGCCTTTTTTTTGATCTGGCAGCAAGTTCTTGTAGGATTTCTTTGGAGATCCTCAAGAAAGGAGCCTTCCTACGCCTGCATTGGCGCTAGGGCACCCTCCCTGAGAATTTCTTGCTTTGTGACCAGCGGTATCCCCGATCTCCGGAGTTTCATCGGCGTTCCTTGGACCCTGAATCGGTTGAGTGCTCCAGATAAATGGAGGTTTCGTTCACTGGGAAAATCATCTATAAATGGGCCATGGCTTCCATGGCTATATTAAATAACCAGTGGGTATAACCCTCATCTTCAATGTTAAGTATTACCCATATGCTTCATGGTGCTGGTATATTTACCTAACTGGGTGATCTGGGTGATTTTGTTCGGTCAAATATTGGTAAATCTTCCAGCACCATGGGTTGCATATGGGCTACAGTGTCTACAACAACCATCCTTGACAAAAACCTGAAGTTTCAAACAGGTGAGACATCCATTACAGAAACAGCTTTTTTTGACCCTGTTTTGCAGCGGAATCATCATGTTTTCTACTCGAAGATGTCCATATAACTTCGGATTCCATTTTAAAGCATATAAAAACTATTTACCCTCTGGTAAATTAACATAGACCCTGAACATCACCAATTTTTAGTGGAAACTAATCTTCCAACCCCGACAACTGCCAGGGTCTATGTTAATTTACTGGAAGGTAAAATCCATCGGAAACCATTTCAGGAACCTAAATTGGAGGTACCTACCATATATAAGGCCTATTTTTCAGGCCTAAATTTCAGGGAATGTCCCCACAATTCATGGCCCAAAATATGGTACGTTTACGTACCTCCATCTGTTGGATCCTGGAGATCTCCCATTGACCTTAGGTAGTTTCATCCCCTGAGTTTGGTTGCAGGAGATGTGCCATGACCATCTGAAGACGCCCAAGTCTTGGAGTACCTACCGTGATCTCGCATATCGGGCAGGCGGGGAAATCCCATTGGGAACATGTCGTCCGACCGTCCGTGAGGATCCAGGAGAGTGAGGTGTGTGAAATGTTTTTAGACGGATTTTTATGGTATGTTCATGGGATGTTAATGGGATTTTAATGGTATGTTCATGGTATTTCAATGGTTTATAGGATGTGAAAATCGATGGGATTAGGGATAGTTTATGGTAAGATTGCTAGAAAAATATCTCATATCCATGTGGTTCATATCCAGATACTATGTCACTGGTAAACCTACAAAAAACGATGGAAAGATCCACCATTTTTAATGGGAAAATCCACTATTTCTATGGCCATTTTCAATAGCAAACTGTTAGTTTACCAGAGGGTATCCCCACAATATTCCCATCATATTTCCATGATATTCCCATGATATTTCCATGGTAAACTGTTGGTTTACCAGAGGTTACTATGTGATAACGTGACTTGGTTAGTCTCTGATGGTCATCCCAGTGGCCAGGCTGTTTCTTGCGCAAGAAAACCCATCAAAATCACCACCTCTTAGTGGGTAAAAAAGAAAAACTCATGGGGGCATAGACACAAACCATAGTTGATGGATGTTGATGGCAATTTTTCATGGGATTAATATTGGGATTAATATATATATATATATTATGATGAATGCGTATTTAATGATGATATCATGTGGGTAATAGTAAACCATCCACCAGTCATCAGCATTTTTGTAGGTGGTATGGTTACCATTCCTAGTCATGGGTGGTTTATGACATTGTTGTACCCACATTAATGGTATATCCACTATGACAGTACAACTGGCATATCCCAAATCGTATATCCACTATGATAGTCTAAATGGTATATCCACTAAATATAGATTATAGATAATCAATCCACATTCTATGATAGTATATCCACTAGTATATCCACTATGATAGTCATTCATAGTATATCACCTTTCTGTTGATTAATCCACATTCATGGTATATCCATTTTCCATGGATCCTCTGATTTAATGTTAAAACTGGATAACATGTGATGAAGTGGATATACCAATTAATGGATATACCAAATTGGTACTAAACCATTTCATGGATTTAACATTATCCATTTGATGTGATTAAATGGATACCCTCTGGTAGTTTGTTACGTGGCTATTGAAAATTTCCCATTTATCGTTGATTTGCCTATTCAAAATGGTGATTTTCCATTGTTTTTTGTATGTTTACCAGAGGGTAATCTCTATCAATCCCTATCAATCACTAGGTCACTAGCAATCACAAAAAAAACATTACACCAAGCCCTTTGATTAATTCACATTATCACAAACCCGACTTGGTTGATGATTAGTTGTCGGATTTGTTTCGCCTACGCTTCACACATTGGAGACTATCGTAATATACCAATATACCATTTGATGGATTCAATTAACATGACCCTCTGGTTATGACTAACAGTTTGCCATGGTATAGATGGCCCTAATCGAAATAGATGGTTTACCGAACTTAATAGCATGGTGGATCTTTCCATGGCAAACTGTTAGTCATAACCAGATGGTATCCCACAATATCCCCATCATATTTCCATGATATTCCTATGATATTTCCATGGTAAACTGTTGGTTTACCAGAGGTTACTATGTGATAACGTGACTTGATTATATTAATCAACATTATCCAGATGGTATATTATATATACGTATATATGTATATCCTTAGTTATAACTGGGATTATATATAATTATAATACTTACCATTGAAGATGGGGTTCTAAATTTAATTAACATTATCCAATATAATATATTGGTATATATATGATAGATTTTCATGGAATATCCCCACTTACATATGGGATGAAATAGGGGTGATATATGGATTATGTATTTAATTAACATTATCCAATATAATATATTGGTATATATGATTGATTTTCATGGAATATCCACACTTAACCATATAACAACCATATATTAACCATTATTTTGATGGATTTAATTAACATTATCCAATATACCAATTTGAAATGGATAATGAAAAAAAACAATCCCCTGACGAATCGCTGTATGAAAGGCCTGGCGCCCTCGCGCCACTTTTCGCCCTTCGATGGTCTGCAGAACCCCGAGGCCATGGGAAAACGACGCCGGAAAACGGGCACATGGGAAGTGATACACCCCACAGAAACATAGTTTTTTTTTAGCAAAAATGATGGGTTTACATGGTTTACCAAGAAACTTTGGTTTTGTTTTATTTTAAATGACTTTTTCATACTTGCAGCAATGGTTATCCAATAACTAATGGGATATTCATGGGATAGATTACAAGAGATTGACCATTGATAGCTAAGTTGGTTTATTGTGGTTCTGAATGGAAGGATGCCCCTAACAAAAACCAAAAAACAGTCGTGGTTTTACCAAGAGAATGGGCATCGATGATCATTTTATGATAGCTAAATTGGGTTGGGAAATTCACCATTGAACAGCTAATTTCATTTATATAACTTAGCTATAAAGTGGCTATCTATACCATAGCTACGTGTCAAATTACCATAGAGTCATTTAAATCCTATTAAATTCCCATTAAATCACAATGACTTCTCATTAAATCACCATTAAATCCCATTAAATCAGCATAAAATCACCATTAAACCCCATTAACATTAAATCACCATTTCTTCAGGGTTACCAAACAAAACAACGTTCCCTTTGAACCCTTTGAACTTGTGGTCTGCGTCAAAAAAAATGAGGTCTGCGATGGCGCGAAGCATGGCATCCAAAAATCCTACTACAAAGAGGAGGTGCGGAGAACAGGATCCTGGGAGTGGTTTTCATAGTTCGATTGCGGGGAATCATCCCCTTTTATGGCCCAACAATTCAGGTTGGTGACATATTATAATTTACCCAGATTAATGATCCTAGGCTGTGAAAAATTGGGGGGAAGCTCGCATTTCAGTAGCCATTTATCACCATTTGGGGGTACCACAATTCATCAACCAGGGTTTATTAATCCAGGGTTGAAATTGACATGATTCTGTCCGAAGAAATTGCACTATCATGGGGATCTATAAGATTTATGGACAAGATGGACAAAGATATTTAACCATTGGATAGGGATCATTCACCGGATTCGATGGACAAAATTAGGACAGTTTATTTTTCTGGATTCGAAAAAACATGTTTCATGATCAAAAAAATCCAGCAGCCATGGTTCTGTCGGAAAAAAATAGCAATACAGTGGATGGGCCAGCGAAATCCGAAGCACCAGTTCAAAATGGTGCTAAACATCCCATTATTTGTAGGGTTTCAACCATCCTTTTGGTGCAAGATTTCTTCCATCCGCTATGATGGGGATCTATAAGATTTAGTGGGACATGATGAAATATAATCCAGCTAGAATGAATGGCCATTTCAGGGACCTAAATTAGAGGTACATACCATATATATATATATGAGGCCTATGTAAGGGTATATAACCTGCAATTCAAGCCATGACCCAGTATTCTGAAAGAGACCCTACAAAAAAAGGATCTCTGAGACCTAGGTATATGAATATATATATATATACACATATTATACAGTATCTAGTATATATATAGTAAAATATATGTATAATTATATATATATTCCCTTTTGTTGCATGTGGTATCCTATGAATACAAAGACACCCAAAGTGGCCTTGTTGCATCAGCATCCGATATGGAAACGTTTCCCTCGATGAAGACCGTTTTTCTCTGGAAAGGGATTCTTCATCCTCCATCATTTGTCAAGGTACGGTGGATGGTTGCGAAATCCGAATCACATGATTTTGTTTGGGTTTCAACCATCCTTTTGGTGTAACCATCTACCATCAAAGGGATTTTACTATTGTTACAACACAACAGGGTATCCCATCTTCCAAAGGATCCAGTTTCCATCATTTTCCCTATGAAGCCATTTTCTAGGGCAATCTGAAAGATGGGTAGAGTTTCTAATCCTTTAGTCTTTTGATATGGGATGATCTACGTTCACCAACTGGCTGAATCTGTCATTTTTTGCAGGGTATCTGGCTGATTGGCCCTGATCCACCATTTTTATTTTGTGTTTCTCTTGTTTCTAATCTTAGATTCCTGTAATACTAGAGATTCGATCATGGTTTGATACTTATCCGACTTATCCCATCTTGTTTTTCTTGATTATCATACAATTAGTGAGGCCCCCGGCCACGAAATCGCGTTCAGTTGGGGTGAACTAATCACTCCTATTTCACTATGGTTTATGGTACGCAAATAACTAACTATAGTTACTGGGGCTTTTGTTAACCAACAAACATAACGTTTGGGGGCCCCACAAAACGTAGGTTTGATACTTCCCATAATCAAGTTGGTGCCATAGCTGTGATACTTACCACAGAAGGCGCCCACCCTACTTGATGCAAAAAACTTCCATCAAATACAGCACGCTTAAACTCTCATTGGGACCAACCAGTGGCTTCCAGTTGGTTTCCGCTCCCAAAAAGATTCTATTAAGTAGTTTATTAATCCAAAAGACATGGTGGGTCCCATTCAAATCACCTTAGAATAACGTATTTTGAGACCAAGTATCATTTTTCAATTATGTCTCTATACATATCTATATATATATATATATTGGTAGCTTTGATACTTCCCACAAGAAAGTACTAATCCCATCCCCCTAATATTGAAGACCCCCTTAGAAAGCACGGTTTAGTAGGGAATGTCCACATCATTGGGAGCATAAATTGGGGATGTTTTAGGGGGATGGGCCAAAAAGATCCAAACAGTTTCTTGTACCCTCTGGTAAGACATACACATAACTATGGAAAGATCCACCATTTTCAATGGGTAAATCCACTATAAATGGGCCATTTTCCAGTTCGCTATGTTAAATGACCATAGAAATAGCGAGTTTTCCCATTAAAAATGGTGGATCTTTCCAGTTCGCAAACTGTTAGTTTACCAGGCCGGGTAAATCCATCCGATAACGGCTGCTCCGATAGCTCCAACGTCCAAGGCATCCTTAGCCTTGAAATGGTTTCATCGGAACGTCAAGGCTCCAGCGGGGGGTTATCTTTTTGAAAAGGACAGGAGGGGACGACCAAGGACGGGGGCACTCGGTGGAAGCCCAACATGTTTTTTTGGGGAGTTTTTCTACAGGTGATTATGGGTTAATCTATGGTTAATCTATGGTTAATAATGGTTAATCATTGGAATAACAATATATCTGGTTGGTGGTTTGGAACATGACTCTTCCATATATTGGGAATTTCATCATCCCATTTGACGTTCATATTTTTCAGAGGGTAGGTTGAAACCACCAACCAGTCATGGAGTTTAGTTGGACTTATTGGGACTATTCGTAGGATTTAGTGATGTCATGATGATTCAATGGGATTTTGGGATCTGAAACAAACCGAATCAAACCGCCTCCTTAAGGTGTCCGGCGAGCTGGAAAATTATCGAGGTTGATGGCAGGGCAAATTTTCCATTTACCATCTGGCTATGACTAACAGTTTGCCATGGAAAATCAGCATTTTTAATAGGTAAACCCAGGTAAACCATCTATTTCTATGGGCCCTTTTCCATGGCTATGTTAAATAACCAGAGGGTACATATGGTTTTCAAGTGCCATGTTGAATTCCGGAGGGTACAGCTTTCAATATTTTTCAATTCTTGCGGAACCCCAAAATGGGATTTGCGATTCAACCAACTAAAATGATAGGCACGTTGATTTTTCACTCCAATTGTCGTGGATTTATTCTGGATATAGGGTGCCCCCTCCTCTAGTGGTTTCATCGTTGTTTGTTGTGTTGAACATGGTGCCCAAATTTGCCCACATGTGTTTTGGATTATATCCCATATGCTCCATGGTGCTGGAATATGTGCCAACATTTGCCCGAACAATTCATCACCCAGTTATGTAGGTAAATATACCACACATGAAGCATATGGGTATGGAGCATATAGATGAATATACGCCTTTTGATGCCTTATTCATGGCTTATGATTTTGATGCAGACGACCCTTGGATCACACAAATACGTAGGGAACCAACCGGCCGTCTTTATTTTCCTATGAGATTCTGCCTGGTAGGTATCTCCTTGATGGTTTGTCATCCCGAGAAACAAGATAGTATAATATCAATGGGAATTAAACTGGATCCTAACATGGAGGTACGTTAGCACCATATAAGGCCATATTTTGCTGGGATATTCCCTTATATAGGCCTTATATATGGTAGGTACCTCCAATTTAGGATCCTGAAATTCCCATTGATAATATAGTATAAATGTTTTCTCTATGGAGAGGGATATTCCTCATAGGGACACTCCTGAAACATTCCTTTTTATTCATTTTAATTCGAAATATATATTTCAAGTTCATTCCAAATAATTGATTTCATTCCAAATAATTATTTTTCATTCCAAAAATTACTTTTTCGCTCATGTTTTTTTTAGTTTTTTTTCGTTTCGAAGGATTATTTCAAGATTTGTTGTTTTTTTTCCGATTTGTTTTTTTTAAAATGTTTTTTTGTTTTTTTGTTTTTTTTGTTTTTCTTCTGAATTTTGTTGATTTATTTATTTTGTTATTATTATTTTTTGTTGATGTTTTTTTTGGGAGCTTTCGAATTTTTATTGTGATTGTTTTTTGTTTTTTTTTTCTGTTTCTTTTGAACTTTTTGGAACTTTTTTGAACTTTTATCTCGATCACATCGGTGCACACCCTGAAGCGATGAAGTCAGGCAAATAGACCGAAGACAGGTTTCTTAGTGCACTACGTGCCGCTGGTTTGGATGTGGAGCGCGAATTGAAACGCGACTTCAACGTCAAGCCAAATGAAGCATTGTCGAAAGTCAAACCGAGAGGGATCATATCAGCTGGGGATAATGGTGTCGTGAGGCACGTTTTCGACGCTGGCGTGCTCGAGAGAATCGTTTTCGAGAATCCAGTGTATGAGAACAGGTCCATGAAGCATGCGAGCTGTAAGGAGTTTGCCAGACGTTTTCGGAGAATTCATGCTCAACTATGACTATACTATGACGTCATCTAGCGTCGATTTTGGAGCATTCGACGGGTATAATTTGGGGCTTAGTGTCCACTGAAAAACCAGCGGGTGAGATCAGTGAGATCCCAGGATTCTACGACTCGGCGCGTCGACAAGCCGCCAGGTTTATGTGCTGAACTTGCCGAAGTTCTACAACCGTTGGGGCCTTGGAAGCCCTTTCCGTTGGTGGGGAACCTTGCTAGAAATGTGGAGAAATCCTTGAAACATGGGAAAATCTCATCAATAACCATCTAATCTAATTTCATTGGCAATGTTCTTGAAATCGAATCCTTGAGTTTGTTTATGGAAAAAATAAGAATAACGAACAGATCAACAGAGGATCCTATGATTATCCTTTTTGTGGACCAAAAGTTGACGTGGATGTTGGAGCTCGACTCTTCCCCACGGGACTATAAGCAGCTTGGACGTGTGTTGCATGGTATTTTGGGCTAGCCAGGTTCATATGTGTTGTAATATTTAGTATATACCCTCTGGTAAACTAACATAACTATGGAAAATCGCAATTTTTAATGGGTCAATCCACTATAAATGGACATTTTCAATATCTATGTTAAATTACCAGAGGGTATGGTTTTTGGACCCCAGCAAGTTTTTTGACAAAAGCTCGCGGGATTCTCACTAAAGTAAGTAAGCTACTAAGTATAGTCCTCGCAGGTCTTACCCCTCTCTTAGCTCAAAAACCAGAGTGCGTTTCTTCGCAATCAACCCAGAGCTTTGATGTCTCTCCAAACCCTCTAATTCTTCTGGACCCTCAAACTACAGGAGAACAGCCCTCAAAAACCGAACGGCAACAGTAGTAACAGTAGCAAGAGTATTTTATTCAGAAACACATTATGAGGAAATTGCAAGATCTAAGATCCAAGTTCATTTTTGGCGGGTTTTTGCAGCTTTCCGATAATCCCTCCCATCATCCATATTCATCCATCATCCATCCAGCTGCAGGGTGGGACATCATCACCAAGCGATTACATGACCTGCAGATTGACGCCATTCGGGTCATCGGCGTCGATATGATGGACCGGTCTCGCTAGGGGGGGCGGGTTTTTTACATGGAGATCAGCGATGAAAAAAAGGGCGATAGACTTAAGTTATGTTTAAACATAGGGATTTAGACTACAAGTATATACCCTCTGGTTATTTAACATGGCCATGGTATAGATGGCCCATAGTGCCATAGCTATGTTCAATAACCAGAGGGTACAAATATATACAAATATGGTAAATATATGTAAATATGGGGTTTTACAAAGGGCAATTCAGAAAAGTCCGTTACGAGAAATCGAGTCTATGATAGGTAGTCGTTGAATCGAGTCGCTACAGCTTTTTCCGTGTTCGATTTATGGTGAATGTATCGAAGTAAATATACTTAGAAGGGTTAAAGAACCAGTTACCCTCTGGTAATTTAACATATTGAAAATTGCCATTTATAGTGAGTTTTCCCATTCAAAAATTGTGATTTTCCATAGTTACGTTAGTTTACCAGAGGGTAATAACTGAGTTAAGTGTTAGACAGAAGGGAGGGGGCGATCTATCCAAAAAATCGGATTCAGGGGTCGCGCCAGAAGGGCCCTCAAGGATTCAGTGATCCGCCGAACGTTGGGAGTGAACCAGCAGAAATGCTAAGTTGCACGCTCCGGTGTCATCAAACGTGGAAAATCCACCTTTTTATACAGTCTGGGCCCCCCCCAGTTATGTTTGTTGGTTTATAAGCCGCAGTGACTATAGTTATAAGTACCATAAACCATAGCAATTGGAGTGATGTTCACCAACTTAGCTATCGTGGCGGGGGGCCTCACATTGTAGGAGATTGTCAAGTTTGATGACACCAGAGGGCAACTGTTTTTTCCATTGCATCAATTCAGGTTGTGGATATGGGGGTGACTGAGGTGAAACTTTTTGTTGTTGTCACCATGGGAATTGAACTCCCCTAAGTTGGGATATAACATGATATAACCCCTAGAACTCAGGTCTAAAAATCCACTTGTCTATAAATGGAAGTGGAAATGATGCAATTTCAGGTATACCACAATTGGGTTGTGAAGCCAAACATAAGTCATGATGGGGTGGTCGCATCCTATAGTGATTAGTAAATTTGTTTTTACCATATAAGTGCGTTTCTACCAAGATTACAATGAGATTAAGAGCTGTCACCACCCAACACACTGTTTTTGTGTTTGGCAACAAAAACGTGTAAACATATATGATATATATAACATATACTCATAATTATATATATGTATATATATTACAAGAATATACATGTAATGTCCCACTGGAGATTAGTCTCTTTGATATTGGATGTGCATCCCAGCCTTTTTTTACCCAGCGTTTAAAGCAGGACATCCCCTATAGATGTAGACAAGACAATGTGACAATGATTGATAAATGGTGGGCTTGTGAACCACTCTAAAACTGTTTTATAACTGTTCTATTTATAATATGTAATATATAATATGTAATATATAATATATAATATATGATATATAATACATAATATAAAATATAAAATATATAATATAATATATATTTATAATATATTTATAATTACATATGTATATTATTAATGTATACTGTTATTATTTCTTAGTGCTTAACAACCTGGTTGAACAAGAATAACACATGCTTGTTCACCTGGCATGCAGAAGTCTGGTCGCCAGGTTGGGGTATCCCCCAAGTCACCTTTCTTCGTACGAACATGTTCTAAAACATGGAGAATTTTAAGAGTGATTTTGGGGTTACCACCATTTTAGGACACTTTCATAAACGTTCTACCCCCCGGTAAACTAACAGTTTGCTATTGAAAATGGCCCAGTCGAAATAGTGGATTTTCCCATTGAAAATGGTGATTTTCCATAATTATGTTAGTTTACCAGAGGGTATCATTTCATATTGTGTTGGCAAAACTTTGGATTAGGTCAATTTGTGTTTTTTAATCTTGGTGGAAGAATTACATTTAAATGTATCCCACTAACCGAATAAACATCATGGTCTAATTGGCGGATTTTGAGCTTTACATGGGGGGAATTAATACTCTATCAATTACTTTCGTGCTGAGACTTAACATTTTTTTTGAAGGTGTATTAAGGCATGAGCATGGGGACACCATAGTCCCAACTGTACATTCATTTTTTCTTACCCAAATTGATCTGTTGGATATCAGAAGGCGGTTTGATTCGTTCGGTGAAGAGGTGTTCGAGACGATTGTGGACCTGTCAGTTGTGTTTGTTGCTTTGTGAACCCCATGAATACTACCCATATGGTCGATGTATGGAATATTTACCAGCATTTGCCCGAACAAAATCACCCAATTATGTAGGTGAATATACCAGCACCATGGGAGCATATGGGCTATAGATCAATTTGTATAATATCCATAAACCCAACACTTAAACCAAGGCTTGTAACCAAGGCGAGTTTGTGCGTCAACAAAAAGCGATTTCGCGACCACAGGGGCCCACCTAGGTTCTGTAGGTAAATTACATCTAGTTGGAGCTGCATGGGTCCACCGTTTACGATAGCTAAGTGGCTCTGACGTGGTTAACGTTTGGGTTTATGGGGGATTTAACATGATATACTATAGTCTGGTTGGTGGTTTCAAACATTTTTTAATTTTCCATACCAGTAGTACCGCACAAGGCGGTGGCGGAAGTTTCAGAATAGGAAACCTATAGGAGACGTTGGTTGTTGTGAATCACGGATGGCAGAGCGAATCCACTGATTGACCGAAAGGTGGTTG
>Ga0126342_10012451_pt1 | contig 15171 bp, 11 predicted proteins | sample Cyp1metagenome_FD_92528 | JGI IMG/M metagenome (GOLD analysis project Ga0126342, IMG submission 92528) | Coral microbial communities from Lord Howe Island, Old Settlement Bay, Australia - Cyphastrea 1 metagenome | ecosystem: Host-associated > Invertebrates > Cnidaria > Coral ...
ATATATATATATATATGATATGGTGATATGTATGTATATATATATATGTATATGTATATATATATATGTATATGTATATATATGTATATGTATATATATATATACCATTATACATACCATGGCTTGTAATATATATATGATATGGTGATATGTATGTATATATATATGTATATGTATATATACCATTATACATACCATGGTTTGTAATATATATATATATATATGATATGGTGATATGTATGTATATACATATATATGTATATGTATATATACCATTATACATACCATGGCTTGTAATATACATTTATATATATATATATATGATATGGTGATATGTATGTACATATATATGTATATGTATATATACCATTATACATACCATGGCTTGTAAATATATATATATGTGATATGGTGATATGTATGTGTATATATATAATATATGTATATGTATATATACCATTATACATACCATGGCTTGTAATATATATATATATATATTGTCTTCATAGATGTGTTCCGTTTTTTCTGCTTTATCAACATGTCATATCGAAAATCGATCCACTCCTGCAGCCCTGCAGGCTCGACAAGCACAGGTGAAACCCAAAGATTTCAACTTCTCCTGGGCGGTCTACATGGATATCAGGATATACCATCTGGCTATTTAACATAGCCATGGAAAATCACCATTTTTAATAGGTGAACCATCTATAAATGGCCCATTTTCCATAGCTATGTTAAATAACCAGAGGGTAAATATAGGTGTATAATGGTGTATACATATACTATATTATACGCTAATACCATATAGTATATATATAATATATATAATATATAGTTATGAGGATTATTGTATGATCCTCACAACTGATATATGACTATCATTCTCTTCGTTTTTGATCATTGTTGTACATTGTCGCCAGCAGCCATTGGGACTACACGCCACGCCGTGGGTGAATTTAGCTATAGAAGTAATGACTGTGAGTAGGTATGTAAATCATTGAATTAAATGGGCCATCACTGCCAAAGCTCACTGTAACGAAATACTGTATGGGTATCCGGATTCTCAATTGGTAGACATCTCCGTACACAGTAGTCACCAGTCACCACAATTCTGTACTTACTAAGGATCTCAAATTTCAAACCCTTCCCAAGTCCCCACCGTTTTATTCTGTCTGAAAGTGGAGTGTAGGTAGTAAATGGATGTTCATCCTTCAAAATACAGTGTGTGTGTGTGTATTTATATATACAGTATATAAGTTGTGCCTTATCCCCATATCGCCATCTTACGGATGCTTTATGCTGTGTATCCTACAGTAAACCAACAAAGACATGAACAATCCCAAGAGAATCCACCATTTATACATCATTTCCTAGGAAAACTCGAGGTTTTCCATGGTTTTCCGTGGTTTTTGCAAATCTTTCTGAGTTTCCACAGCTTGGCCCCCGCCTGTCGCGAGAGCCTTGGCATACGCACATCCTGGTAGTACAAACACAGGTCTTCACCAAGAGCCACGTCCTGAGCCACGACACATTGTGGTGGATCAAATTCAACAGTAATCATTAGTATAAATGTGATGTTAGTGATATTAAATGTATTTAAATTTATGATACACTTTTTTTTGAATCCAACATCAACATCAGTATCATTAGTACCATCAGTAATCAGTATCATCAGCATCAGTATCAACATCAGTACCAGTATCATCAGTATTATCATTAGGATCATTATTATCACTATGTTCATCAAAAACAAGCCAGCAAAGGAACAAAGCAACCACCAACAAACAAACAAACGACAGCAATAGCAACAGCAATAGCAACACCAACATCCTAGACGTTCAGTGAGTTTAACAGGAATCACAACTAATCCTGTCAGTCTAATGTTTAACACTGCCAGAAACCATGATGTAGTAGGGGATTGACTCATATTTGGGACCAGTCAGGGGGAATTTACTATTAGGGGGATGGGATTATTGTTTCATTATACATGTCTCAATATATATAGTATATGTCAAAGCATACTTTAGTAACATATGAGTATGTGATCTCCTACCACATTGTATGCATTTTCCTACTATGTGCATCTCAAGTATTGGTATATCATTAGTATAAATCGCTATCTACATTGGGTATGGTTGAACATTAGATGCTAGTATGTATTGCTTAATATATAACTAGCTCTTCTCTTGGATGAAACCAGTGTGTGTTCAGTGTTCGTGGATTAATCTTACCGTAATATATCTTAATATTAAATGTTTCGTGTATTTGTGTCAAATCATCTTAGATATTGTTTTGGATTATATAACGTCTGGTCTATATCATGTGTATCTCATTTGTGATATCTGAATCTATTTAAATGATATCAACATGAATAGCAAGTTATGGCTTTTTCCCCATAGTTGAAGTTGACATTGGATTCTAGTATGCATTGATATCCAGTGTAAATGATAGGATACGGGTACTCGATGAAAATCTACTGGGCATGCCGGGTATATAAAATTGAGGTCTAAATAAATCATGTATAATTTATAATAGCACCTAATGAAATGAAATGTTACCATTGAAGGAACGCTATATAAACCTGGAAACAAATGAGCTTTCGAAGTGGGTTTCCCACATGTGGTAGACAACATGCTATAAACCTCCAATATTTCCTTCTTTACAATACGTCTGGTATATACAGCACAGTAGGTCATTGGGAATGGTCGATAGCAGGATAGGTTTTTCATAGGGCTGGGAAATGGATATAGAGCATATCATAGATTTGTTTATCAATTGATGCTGCGATGGCTGCAAGAAAGTTTCCTGCACTAAGGAAATAAACTATACTTCGTGATTTTTCATCGACATCTATCTTTGAGTAAAGGATGGTAGGTCTTCAGGTGGCAATCCACGCGGGATCACAAGCATGCGGGATCACAAGCATGCATATAATATAACCTAATTAATGCACATTTATTACAGTAAGCATACACTTATTCAACCTTTTTTGCACACGTTTCTTTCTTCGCAACACGCCATTCCCTCGACTGACGACTATGTGAAGGTTGGCGGGATGGTAATCACCCAGTTTTTCACCGAAGTTATCATTGTTTACCAATTAGTAATTTGATTATTCCATATTCCATACCATTATATAATTATACTATAGTCACATCTAGTAATTGTCCAATTTTCATCATCCCCAAACACTGATGCTTCTTGAAACACCTTGTTTTTGGCTACTTAAGGACCCATTTGTGATCACGTGTGTCGATTGATACCACATGTTTGCTGGCGAAATAGCAATTTACCCAAAAAAATGTGGTTCAATGCTCCGATTGAAATCAATAATTTAACTTGCTTATCACCAATTCTCAATCCCATCGATTTTTCCATCCATCCACTATTGGTGGTCACTAGCCACGCGCTGCCTAGCCACACGGCCTGCATAAATCTGCAACAGTCCTAGCCATTTTCATGGAGACACATGGGAAACATGCAGATCATTAACGCACCCACCATTTCATGTTTGTATAATTGATAACTGATATTATATATATGTAACATGAATATAAAACATACTTAACATACTATATCATACTGTAATGAGATATAACTTATGACCAAGGATATAATTTGTGGAGGTTGTCCTCCCCGAAAAAAGTATGTACCTTCAACTCAGGGTCATTTTTTTTAATAGAAACAATGGGGTGTAAAACAATCAAATTGAGGGGTACCCTAGTTTCAAACTATTCAGCCCAAGGTGTACCCAAATGTTTGTATGATATTCCCAATATACATGTTTCCCAACTCCCAACATGTCTCCACAAACCCACGATCCAAATAGCGGGAACTAATATGCCAACAGTTGCGGGTATGACATGGTCTGACTACATCTTTGCGAAGAAAACTCCTTGGTACCTCTTGGCACCACCCTGGTCGCCCCTGTCCTTCACGGTCGTCCCAGCTGACTTCGCAGTTGGGAAGACAGGAGTGGTTGAATCGGCTGATCTCTAAATACCTTCAGCGACACCAATGGTCCATGGTCCATGGGTAATTGTAGATGTTTATCCCTACGGTTGGATAAATAGGTTTAAGATCAAGCTGCTAGTTTTGGATGCTCATACCACCAAAGTTTTGGCAATATTGGACTCTCTGATATTATATATATATATTTATTTATTATTATATGTATATATATATATATAATTGGATTGGTTTGATTACAGATTCAACAGAAATAACTATGTTTTTCCTCAGCATCCCGGACAGGCTACGTGGTTTATAACCCATAGAGAACCCATTAATATAGCCATATAAAACCTATGATATGTATATCTGGTTGGTGGTTTTAAACATCTTGAAAAATAGTAGTCAATGGGAAGGACTATCCCATATATTGTGGAAAATAAAAAATGTTTGAAACCATCAACCAGATATGAGCTCCCGTCAAAATCCTTTATATGCATCTCAGTAGTTGCTATCATCGGTTATCGCTTTCTGAGGGCCTATCGCTTTCCGGTGTTTTGTGTCACTATCGCTTTTGGGGGGAATCGCTTTACAGTATTTTGTGCACATCTCTGACGAAAAACTCCTGCAATACTAAAGTGGTCTTCAACAATTTATTTTGACCGTGACAAATCTATGATTACATATATATATTATTGTATATATGTATATATATTAGCCCAGCTTTGCAACCCAACAGCGAAAGGTTCCTGCAAGGTTCCAGGACTGTTCCGTTTTTTCGGGGCGTGCAGAAACTCGTGTCACCAGTCCCCGGCCCCAGAGATTGAAACCCAACAGATTCGCTGTTGGGAATATACCAGCATAATGTATATTATTATATAACCACGTATAAAAATATGATTCTATACCCACTTACTAAGTGGCATGCAACCCCAAGTATGGCTATATATTTGGTGACTCAGAATTCACATGTGGTACCTTCGTGGACACACAAAAAACACTTCAATTCTGGTGTCTGACACTTTGAGGGGTTGATACGTTTAAGCAATCATACACTTTTTGTTTGAGCTTCGGAAGTCATGGTGAGCGAAGCCCATAGCTGGTGCATCTCTGTTGTAGCTGAGTCAGAAGCATGGACCTTTGCCGCATCCGCCTCCGATGTTTTCCAGCTTTAAGGAAAAAGAAACCTTGGACCTTTGCGATTGATGCGAGAGCCTTGGAACCTTTGCATGCATCCAGTCTTCCAAAACCCACCACAATTAGGTTGCAGCTGACTCCTAGTCATGCGATCATCCATGCCGAATACTCCCCTAAACCAAGCCTGAATAGTATTTCCCTTTAACTAACCCAGTGTTGTATCTCGAAGAAAATACCGACAAATAACAAGCATTATGTAAGTTACAAAACCAGACGAATACCATGAAACATTGCCAATCTTAAGCATCAGGTGGCCGCTCATAGTCTCAATCTCAATTCATCAACCATTTTTTTAGGAAAAAAAGTGGAACTTCTCCATATCACTAGTCTCATCTAATCTCATCCCCCGTTCATATTGACAACCCCCTTTTTTTTATGGTCCCAAAGATCTGGCATCCCAAAACACACACACCGCCCTCGGGAGGGCGGGTCAAAACCATTCAAAACCAATGCTGCGCCAGGCGCAAGACCCGTTCGTCGTCCAGGTCCAGGTCCTGCGGATTCAAAGGCTCACCAGCTTGGAAGCCTCGGATGGGCCCCGATGGATGGGGATATCCAGTGGGGCTATGAAAAAGGGATTAAAAAATGGGGATATGATGGGGATATGATGGGGATATGATGGGCTGTTGGCATATGGACTTTTTTTAAAAAATCTGGGTGTGGTTGATCAAAAGGCCTATTTGGGATTGTCACCACAAGTGCTGCGCGCGCATGCTTTGAAGGCCCGTGTCAAGCGCACCAATAGCAGGTACCTGACTCTCTCAGATCTATGATCTAGAATCTATGAAGGAAATGGACATGTCTGATTCTTTACCCCGCAGCATCCCAGAACCCCTGCTCAACAGTTACATGGCACGGTAGCAACATTTGCAAATACTTGAGTTTGTCTGAACTTAGGATACCCTAAATCAAATGACTATCATCATTGTCCCTACTCAATGGCCTTTTTTTACAGTAGGGGCACTTTTATCCTTTTTCAGACTCCAAGCAGCTGTTGGTGAAGGCAATTCCCGAAAGCCTGGGCCGAGCCATGGCTGAAGGATTTCTGGACAGAATCAATGTTGGATAACCAATAACCATAGGATTTAATGGAAAATTAACTAGCCAACATATGAACTTGATATGGGTTATATGGGTTATATATATATATAGCCAACACTATGATATTCGGCTGTGTCTGACAATGAGGTATACCGTATACCTCCAAACTATTTCAAATGGTGAAATGATGTTCAACCAGTGGATTTAGGAGTCCCATTTTCAGACATACCGACATACCTATATAATCATCTCATAGATTGCACGTATCAATATCCACAACTTCCACGCTGCAAAAAAAATCCAAAAAACATGCCTGTTCTGTGACAGACTGACATACTGGGACAAATTCGAGTCTGCAGCAAGTCAACATGGTGATTTTCCAGTTGCATCTGATCCAGTCAAATCCGGTAATGTAAGTGTAACATCCAAAGTGCATGGTGAGTGAGCACCTCAAATCTGATCCAGCTTTGCGCTTTCGGATGGTCCAGGGGATCGTGGTGCAAAAGAGGATTTTGGGAATGGAACCGTCCATTTTCAGCTAAGGCACGGGGAAGTCGATTGGATTGTGACTATTTTTTTTTTGGTTTCCAGGTTCCATGGTAAATTAAGAATCTACTTCCAGCCCCAAACACGATGCCCTTTCGCGACGTTGAGCGACGTTTTTGCGCCCACTGAAAAGGCGTCCTGGCGGGCGACCCTTTGGTGAGGATGGGATGGGCTTAGAACCTATGCTAGAGATATTATGAGATATCTACAAATAAGGGGTTAAAAAAACGATAAACATAAATTGGGGACGCACCATCTTGTAGGTCGAGATTATTGATTGTCTTTAAAAATGGAATGGTTATTTATTGTTTCTTGTAAAAACAATAAACCAAGATTTTCTCAGTTTTATAAAATTTGCGAGTGGTAAATTTGAATATGGTATATATTATAATATAGGATTCATCACACCTTATGGAATTGTACTACCAGGCTGAATCACGTTCAGCGGGAATGATCAACTCCAAACAGAATTTTAAAAAATATCACAGGAAGACTGGAATTTAAAGCTTCGTTTTTTTTTTGATGACCCGAATTGTGATGTCGTTTTCAGGAGCTGAGATTCCCTAGACCAGTGGACCACCAGGGTCACCAGGCCCAACATCGACACAAGGGCAATTTCAGGGATCCTGAATTCCTTAGAAAAACGATCTCAAATCAATGAAACCAGTTATAGGACACTCCAATATTGGTCCCTGATTTTCGGTTTTATTCTTGGTGAACTAATATGTGATCTAACATATGAACATAAACTTATTGTGAATTTTCAGTAATTATAACCCAGTTATATACATGTATAGGAAATTCATGGAAAATCCCCATCCCAGAACCCTTTTGAAATTGGGGCTGTGTCCCATATTTTTTCCATCGCTGATCTCTTCATCCAGTCCGAGGGACCTCCAACTGCCAGAGCTCTTGCTGTTGCTCCACCGGGAGTTCCTCGAAGCATTCTTTCAGCTCCACCTCGGCGCAAATCGCACTAGACACCCCGATATGCAAAGTGATGTCACTGACGATATACATATATACATATCATATATATATGTATATATATTAATATAGAATTATATATATTACAAACAATAAGATTAGACAACATAAGATCGGATTGGATTGGATTAGATAAATATATATATATATATTGTAGATGTATGTGGATCTAAAACATGGATACACGCCAGAGAAATTTGGGGTGTTGGGACAAAAACTCGATCCCCAACTCATCCAACCTATCAACACTGGTTGATGTGTCAGCCATCTGAAAAATATTTGACAACTAATATGGTAAAACAATTGGCAAATTATGTACAATATTATGGCAAATTAACCAATCAACTAAATGATAACTAATATGGTAAAACTAACCAATAATCAGACTCTGCTCTTTTCACCATTTTTTTTATCATTTGGCAAATTTCTAGAAATATGTACACAGCATATCCCAACCAGGGGTGGGGTTATGGTTGCAATATTTAGGATACCAAATGTATCATTGTTTCTATAGGACCAGCCAAAACGACAAATCCAACTAAACTGGTAGTAACACAGTTTCCATTTGTTTGGGTGGTTACTATGGTATACAAAAAAAATTACCATACATTACCTATATACCTATGGAATATGGTTTACGACTTTATTCTGGATGAATTGGTGTCATACGGCCATGATTCCGCGACTCCCAACCATTGATGTCATTATAATTCATCCAAACAATTCCCATTATGTATATATATATATATACATATATATTACATATCCCCATACTGTTGGTTATATTCCCGTAGATCCCCAATCACATCTCATTTAAATCCCATTAAATTAAACAAACATGTTTGTTGGCTAAAGTTCCAATGAACATCATAAACGCATATTAAAATACCATGTTAAAATTCTATTCATCAAAATCTCATCCTCCCGGCACTGGATCTTCCCATGCCTCATCCTCCGCTCCAGACCAGCGTAGTGCCGGAGCCTGCGGTCATCATCCCAGAATTGAAGATGAATAAAACGTGATTAAACCAGCAACCAGAACAGAAGTAGGATGATGGTCAGCGATTAAGAACCTCAGGTTTTAATTTTGTTATCTCATGGGGTTCCATCCACTTCGAGATCGAAAAGAAGTGACTCCCCCAGATAGGGACACGATCCCCATTCCTTCGTCAGTCTCCTGCTTCCACCAACGTGAGGCCCCCAGCGAGCTGTCAGTGTGTTGCCTTGACTTTAAAAAAAAGAATGCTATCGTGACATACCATGTTAGTCCTCCCAAACGTTAATGGGTTATTACAATTATCCCAAACATTAACTATAATTAGATCATGTTTATTAACCTATGTCAAGCCCATCAATACTATAGATATATCCCCCTTAAACCCAACAGTTCACCAAGTTCTGTGCGTCAATTTAGCCAACATAAATATATAAATCAACTATAAATCAAAAAACAATCCCCATTCAATCCTTATGTTTCTTCCTTAAAACACAATTTTCCATGGTTTTCCTATACAAATCCATGTTACCTATGGTTTTCCTATGGTTTCCACCATTTTCCCATGGGTTTTCGCATGGTTTTTGTTTCCCACCCAGGGTTTTTCTATGTCCGGTCGCCTCCTCAGTCACCAGCTGCCCCGCCAGCAGTGGCTCAGTGGCCACGACGCCAAGGCCTTGAGACTCGGTGGACACCACCTGGTAGCACCTGACAAGGTGGCTGTGAAACTAATCATGGATGATGTGGGGATGGGTCAAAACCCTGGTACCGTGCCGTGAACCCCAAGTCATAGCTGGGTTAAAATGGATGTGAATAACACCCAAAAAATGGTATTAATAGGTATTGATCCATACCCATGTGGTTAAACCACTGCCATCAACCATCCATGACTGGGAAGGTTTTTGTTGGTATAGCACCTGTGGTGAAACTGGGGATGGGTTGAAATCAACCAAGTTGATAGTGGATTAATACACCAAGTTGATAATGGGTTAATGATGGAATCATAATGGATTAATACACATGTCATCCCAGTTGATGGATAACAAATGAATACACCAAATAGAGTCATGTGATGTGATTCTTCTAATAGGTCTATAATGAAACAATGGTTCATTGTAACTAGGGTAGTACTCCTCAAATAGTTAGAATCTAATATTTAAATGGTACCAGCCCAATTGAACAGCCTAGGGCCTAGGGGTTTATTAACTACTATTAATCCAGGGTTGACATTATATATGTATTGTAACTTGGTACAACTTGAGTATTGTACAAAAATTCACTGTATACGAATTTGAGGGGCTCGACTCCAAGGCGGGCTACATATTTTCAGTTGTACTAAACACATAGGACTTTAAGAATTTGAGGGACCCTGGAATAGGATTGCCAAATTCTTAAGTTACTCCTTATTTTTTCGCATGCCTCTTGTCAAATCTGCCAACTCCACCTTGTTACCTCACTTTTGCTTGCTCCAAATTATGCAGATGCCTGCAATACAGAACTAAGAATGCCCTAAGAATTTGAGGGACCCTGGGCCTCAAGCTTTCGGATTCTTAACCAGCGCTCGGGCTGTAGATGACACCCATAAACTGTAGATATGTCATATCTACCATAAACTCAAGTTGGAATTGCAAACCAACTTAGCCAACTATGGGGCACCAGAACCCATCAAGTTGGACCACAAGTTGGACCTCTATATATTTGGAGATAAACAATGTGTATATATATATACAGTATGTATATGGATGGCTGGTATATGGATGGGGGGGTCACCCCAATAATTAATATGATGTAAATATAATATTATGTGTCTCAAAAAGTGTCTATACCCTGTCGGGCCAAAGTCCTCGCTAAACTAGGCCTTTGCTAACGGCCTGGTTAAACTAGGCCTTTAGGACTTTAGGACTGAAGTTTTCTCTATGTGATTATTTTTCAGGTCGTGTTTGTGTGAGACTTAGCCAAGAAAGGTCCCGCTCGCTTATATATATATGTATACACGTATATATATATAATGAACATTAATGAACAAAATCTATCAAGATCTTGGGATACAATTTTATATACTCGGGTATATCGGGTGTATGTTTTGATGGGTGATTCAACCACCAACAAATTTCAGAATAGTCTGGCAAAGTATGGATTTCACACACCAAAATTGGACTTAATCATGAACACGTTGGACTCAACCAGGATCAGTCCCTAGCTGTTCAGAGCATCAATACATACATACAGTATGTATATATATGTAAGAACCATAACCAGCAAAATTTACATGGCAATGTGGGTTTGGGGAGATATAACCAACAATGGGATATGATGACATACAATGGGATACACTGGGATGCAATGGAATATAACAGGATATACTGGTATGAACTCAAAAAAATAATGGGATATAATTTCATCATGGAATACACTGGAATATAGTGAAATACGGTGGAATATAATGGAACAATGGGATAATGGGTTTGAATGGCATACAGTATGTGTATATATATATATTATACATTATCATTATATATAATATTATAATTATATAATAGATAGTGAAAATATACAATAATGCACCAAACTATAATTATATATATATATATTATATATATATATAATGAAGATGGAACGAAGATCATTTGCACCGAAGGAAACCTGGTCGTGCAACATGGTCTTATGTGTCTTTTGCAGGAAGGTGACCTCTGCAGATGGAACATCTGAGCAGTGTCAAAAACCAATTGTAACATCTCTGATACTGGTTGGTGGTTTCAACCCCTCTGAAAAATATTAGTCAGTTGGGATTCTTGTTCCCAATATCTGGAAAAATAAAACATGTTCCAAACCACCAACCAGTATAATATAACGCTCGCTTAATGTGGATTCTCAGTTCATAGAATATCATAGGCCCCAACATACAACAGGTACTAAAGCCTCCATAATCATCAAGCACCCATATAATTATATCCCCATTTGTTGACCGTCAAACACCATAGATGATGATTTCACCATGTTTCAGATTGTTTAACTATCTGAATCTATAGGTAATGTATACATAGAATTATACATAATTATGTATATAAGTAGAATCATCTATCTAGATGTAAACTATATTGTATATATACATATATAATTAAATAAATGAGTGTATAAATATATATATATATATGATTACATGTATATATAGCGGCTCAATCAACCCAATTACTGCTGTTTTTGAAGCAACTCATCTTCTCGGCCCTGCCACTTCCGCACCTTCCCTCCGCGTGCCGCTGAGAACTCTGCCGCCGTCGCCACGGTCGGTGCCCAACGCATCCCACGGCAGCAGCAGAAACAAACGACACGGTGGATGCCTCGGTTCCAGTCTGCGAAGGCGGGTGGGAAAATCGGGGTTTAACCATCAACAATGGCTGTATATCTATCTATCCATCGATCCATCCAGCCATCCATCCATCCATCCATCTATCCATCCAGCCATCCTGCCATCCATCCATCCATCCATCTATCCATCCATCCATCCATCCATCGATCCATCGAGCCATCCATCCATCCATCTATCCATGCAGCCATCCTGCCATCCATCCATCCATCCATCTATCCATCCAGCCATCCTGCCATCCATCCATCCATCCATCCCTCCATCTGTCCATCCATCCATCCATCCATCTATCCATCCATCCATCCATCCAGCCATCCATCCATCCATCTATCCATCCATCCATCCATTCTTCCATCCATCCATCTATCTACCCATCCATTCATCCATCCATCCAGCCATCCATCAATCCATCCATATATACATGTGTAATATCATGTAATGTTTTAACATGGTTTAAGCAACTAAACGTACTGGAAGATATACACATCTTCAGTAAACTATGGGTATATCATGGTATATTATCTATGTGGATTAAGATGAGTATAAACATCAACACTGTCGTGTTCTGTCAAAAATGGTTTGACCATATTGAAATAACGGGGATATTGATATGAACGGGTACAAACATGGTATGATATGCCCACCGATAATTGTACATATACAAAGCAAGTGGAACCGAACCTCCAAGTATGGTGCTCAAATCCAGTTGACGGGCAGAAAAGCCTGCTGAAAGTCAAAATATATATATATACATAAGAGTATACAGGTGCTGCAAATATGTGTACATCACATGGTTATCTATTCATAATGTATATATATATATGTATTATATCAACTATATATTTATATACATATACATATATATATATATATATAAGATATCATCTGATAGTTATCATAAATCAAATGATACCTGTGGATATCTGCAACAAGTAGTACCTGCAATGATCTCCTTACCATATGAGATTTACCCTGGCACAGGTCTCTGAGATCGCAGCCAAATGATCCATTCCATGATATATTAATATGTGTTGCTATATTAAACATTATTAACCCCTATTCAACAATGGGTGTCCATCCATGTGGGAAGGTTTATATGTAATTAAGCAGGAGATCTCTGCACTCTTTCCATGGTTTTGTGATTTTGTCCCTGCTTGGTTCGTACCTCAATGGATGCGTGATTTCAGTGGGTTCAGAACCCAACATATTGTTATATCTTAAATTGCCAAAATCACCATGTTTGTCAGGCATTTGTGTGTTGTTTTTGTTGGCCCAACTCTCCATGCATTGCTGGCTAAACGGCAAACCCCCAACCTCAGCCCAACCTCAAACTCTGAATATTCATTGATACTCGGATGTGCATCCCAGTTTCTTGTAATGGTGATAACATGTGATAACCATACGCCGGTAGAACCATGGGATCTACCAATTGGGCCCTGGATGTAAGCTCCCCCGGCCCGATGCCACAGGCACCCTCGGAACAGCGCGCGGCCGGCGGAACAGCGCGACTTGCGTCGGTGTCGCTGGGCGTCCGGTTGGAAGAGGCGTCGATGGTGCTCCGTGGCGAGTCAACATGGGGCTAGCTGGCCAACTGCTAAGTAGATAAGTAGCTAGGTGATAATTTGTTGTAATGATATATTGTATAGACTGTGTATATAATATAAAATGTATATATATATATGGTATATATATATATATATATATATATATATGTATATATATATATATATATATACGTGTATATATATACGTATATATATATGTATATACAGTACATATCATTATATCATTATATATCATTGGCTAGGCTATGTTTGGGGATTCAATACAGCAATTGTCTGGACTTAACCAGCCATTTACACACTTGGAGCTCGAATCACCGTCACCTGGAGTTGGTTGGGATTGTCTTGGACCAAAGACCTTCTCACAGGGTGGAGCACCAGGGAAGGCTTCAAGAAGCACTGGCAGGTAGCAGTTATGTATTATGCAAGCCATTGACTTCAGAGATCATGCCTCCATTCCTTTCACAACTTTCAACTCGACCAACTGTACCAGTATCTGTCTCTTCCTGGAGGACCAACCACAATTTTTTGTTCCATAGAACACGCGGCATCGGAAATGTGTAATCCAATGTCTTTGATTCCGCGAAATTCCCCAAATAACACCTCGGCAGGCATCTGGCCGAATCTGGGTGTGTCCAAAAATCACGGAGACTCCAGGTACACTGCTTCTTCCTCCATCAGATCATGATATGGACTTTGATAGATTCTGTGGGGTCATCAATCTTTGGAAACACCCATCTATGGGTCAAATATCATGATGATTCATTTGGCATCGCACCAGTGTCGCGACAATTTCTCATCACGAGCGCCAGCGCTTGAGATGGCAGGCATACTTTCCATCGCAGAAGACATCTCCCCTGTGAAAGCCCGGTTCGCGGTTGCAATCCCCCCTCAACAAAAACGGCTGAATTCTGGCCCCAGATTCCCTGCATTTTTTTTGGCCGTCAAAATGGTGACCTTTTGGGCGTAACGTTGAACTCTGGACTCTGGACATCAGCACCAGTTGACTGCTGACTGGGGACATTTGGCGTCGGGGTATCTCAACATCCACAAGTCGACTGAAAACACAACTCCGAAAGCGGAACTTCATCTTAAGACTCACTGAAAACCAAGGGCTGCACAACTAAAATGACTCCTGCCATCTGCTCATGCACCACTCCAGCTGTCGCTGGACAGCTGGAATCACTGTTGGCACAGGGCACAACTCCCTGCACTGATCCACTGAATCCACTGGCTTGGAAATCCAGTGGTGGCCCAAAGATGTGCAAAGCCCAGTTTGAGATGCGTCATTACAACTAAGAGAAGTTCTCGCAATGTATCGATGAGATGATCACATTCTGTATACAGATAGGTATTAGCAGTAACACACAGAATACAGAAGAACATGTATAAATAAATATATGTGTATATATATATATACTAGGTCCTGGTGAGTTAGGATTTAGCTGTTCCAGACAGTTAGGTTCTCCCTGGGGCGGGCTCCTAACTCTTGTGCTGCCGAGGCTCAAGTTATATTTTTTTAATGGTTC
>Ga0126342_10012452_pt1 | contig 15171 bp, 18 predicted proteins | sample Cyp1metagenome_FD_92528 | JGI IMG/M metagenome (GOLD analysis project Ga0126342, IMG submission 92528) | Coral microbial communities from Lord Howe Island, Old Settlement Bay, Australia - Cyphastrea 1 metagenome | ecosystem: Host-associated > Invertebrates > Cnidaria > Coral ...
CGACCTATCAAAAACAGGAGGTTTTGGCCGAAAAATGGGACCCCCCCCCAGGTAAACCTGTAACCTTTTACGAGTGCCATCCGGAAGATCACGCCCCAGCACCTTCGGTGCGGGCGGATTTCATTGATCAAAACAGGCTGGAATGGCAGTGTTCTGTTACCTAGAGGGAGAGAATTCATATAACATCCAACCAGCTGTGGGTCTAATGCAGTTTTTGGTGTGAAAGCAGTGATCTGATTTTCCTAGGTAGATGATTTCGAGCCATACCCAGATGGTCTGATGGTTATGGGGGAAAATGGTGAAACGACTTGTCTGATTTCAATTTCAAGGACTATCGAAAATTTGTTGGTATAAGATGGGTATGTTGATGTTTGATAGACACCCAGATATTTGCAGGGTGACTTCCTTCTGCGGCAGCAATATATATCATTCATCAAATCAAGGAAAGCCAGACATCAAAATCATCAATGCACTATCCCATCGTGGCTGGAGGAGTAAGAACCAAGTTCAGAAACTGCCAACAATTCATGTTCAACATTATATACTGATTGTCAACAATGTATACAATGTGGCAACATCAGTTTAAGATTGTAGATCGTTATCATTTATTCAAGAGTTTGGCCACTGACCACTGCTAAGAATATCCAGTCAGCCAATTGAACCTTGGACAACATTCAGTTGCACCTGCAGGACCGCAGCCCGCCTGCTGAGGTGCAGGGGGATAAAAAGAGCACATGTGAAGTCAATGAATTGCTGATCAATTACCCTCTGGTTATTTAACATAGCCATGGAAAATCCCTCATAAATGGAGGTTTATAGCTGGGAACATCATCTATAAATGGGCCATTTTCCATGGCTATGTTAAATAACCAGATGGTAACATTCACAGAGTTTTTTTGCATATGCTTTCAGATCTATGTACACCAATGATCATTGATGTACACCGAAAGCACAAGGGATGATACTCGGAATTTCATTGCATGGGAAATTTTATCTTCAACTTCGCATTTTCAAAAGTATATCCTGCAGTATAATTAACCCAACGCATTTTGCATAGCTGAATCCTGAAGCAACTCATGCAACTCACACAACTGGATCCTTGGCAGCAACCCGACAGCAACCAGGGACTACGCTTTGCGCAGACTGCCAGTCCAAGCCTGGAGACCGGTGCAGGCCAGCCTTTGGTTTTTCTTAACGCCATAGAAGCCATGGCCCATTCAGTTCGAAACCATGGAGTTTCCATAGCTATGTTGGTTCACTGGAGGGTACATGGGGATATAAATCTATGATAGTGGGATTTAATGGACCACAAATCGGGAACCATTCAATAGATTCTGCAGAGATTCCGCGCCCGATAGTTTCATGACTATCCATTGAATATGGATGAATATGGAGGATATGGACCTGAACCCACTAATCACTGAATCAGTAATTTCTTAACAACTGAATCGGTATCCACGTTCAAACATAAAGCCAGATTCAATTGAGGTGGTCATCCCAAACCTGGGACTAGTTTGGTACAATTTGCTGCATTGCCATGCGCTGCCACTACAAATCAACAAACCTAAATGTTCAGGGTATAACATGCTATGCCTCATTGGCAGACACACCGGCCATGACATATTTGGTTACTTTAAGATACTTTAAGTACCAGTAATGTTAAATGTTCAGGTGTCAAAATCATCCAACTTGACAGGCTTCAGACCAGCGATTTTAGGGTTCACCAGGGTACCAGGGTATTGACCTGCAGCCATATCATATATTGTCTGATATACATTCTCCCACTATATATATATATACACACACACCAATAAATCACCACAAAATGGTTGGTTAAATCCCATATATATTTATTTGTCAAATCCCAATTTGGGAACGATTCCCCTTTCGTCATCAAACAATTTTTTCGATGGCTTTCCCTCCCAACCATGTTTGACTACCGGAGGGCAAATGGATCCGAATCCTTATTCTGAAGATTTCTTAAGTCCAATCAAATCCCAGAAAATCCCATCAGAATCCAGTAAAACCCATCTAATTCCACTAAATCTTACTATAAATCTCATGAAATTTCACTTAAATCCCAGTAAATCCCATTAAATCCCATTAAAATCCCATGAAATCCCATTAGAATCCCAGTAAATCCCATTAGAATCCCAGTAGATCCGCTTGAAAATCTCTGGACCCCTACAGGCGCTTCGAAACCGTCGTGGCTCTCGGACCGCGGCAGTCTGGCCGCCACCTTGCCCTCGCGCCGCGGGATGGGAGCCTTAAACCAGGAGGACGAGGCCGGCGCTGGAAATGGGGGGAGGATTTTTTTTTTGGGTCGATGATTGTGAACATATAATAGATCATAACCCATAGGATCCATGTATGCTATATATGGTAACATTTACCATCAATATACCCCCAATGTTAGCATATATACCATACATGGATCCTATGGGTAATAGAACATGATTGTAATAGAACATATACCCTCTGGTAAATTAACATAGACCCTGAAAATGACCAATTTATAGTGGTTTCACTAGTCTTCCAACCCCTATCTGGCAGGGTCGTCATGTTAATTTACCAAAGGGTAATAGATCATAATAGAACATGATTATATATGATGAATGTTTTGGGGTAATCTATGATTGTAATGAATATATATATATATATTATATATATTATATATTATATATATACTATGATGATAGTATTGTTGATAATCTATTATTATTAGGGATTATGATCATCTATGATTATGATGATAAATAATCGTATAGATAATCATTAGATAATAGATAACAATAGATGATACTATAACATGATTATGATTGTCATTGGGGATTATGATAATAGATAATATTAGATGATAGTATTACTAAGATTTCTATTATCATTGAGGATTATGATTGTCTATGGTTGTTTTTGATGATTATAATAAAGCATATAATAGATAATAGCAGAACATGATTATAATGATTGTTTTGGGGTTGATGATTATCATTGGGGACTATGATAATAAATAATAGTATAGATAATCATTAGATAGTAGATAACAATATATATATATATATATAGATGATAATAGAACACAATTATAGTAGTCATTAGACAATCATTGGGAATTATGATAATCCACGATTTTTTTCCTGGTTGATGACTATCATTGGGGATGATAATAATATATAATTTTGAATGATAACAATAGATAATAATAGATCTTTATGATAGATAATCCCAGTTATGAGAATAGAACGTATAATAGATCGTAATAGAACATGATTGTAATTATTTTTTTGGGCGTTGATGGTAGTATTATTGAGATTTCTATTATCATTAGGGATTATGACCATCTATGATTATTTTTGGTGATTATAATATATGTTTATGATATTTTTTTTGTGAATTGATAATTCGAGAATGTGCGGGCGGCAGCAAGGGGACAACCCTTTCAGGCATGGAATGAAAATAAAACATATGATAATAAATAACAATCACCGGGAATTATGATAATTATTGGATAATGGATAATAGACGTCGTTTGGGCTGATGATTCTAACAGATAATAATAGATCTTTGTTGTAGTTAATAGATATCCCAATTGATGTTCTATTAGGTCATAATAGAACATGATTATAATATACTAAAATGTTTTTTTTGGGTTGATGATCGTATTATTGATAATTAATATTTTATCATTGGAGTATGATTATCTATTGTTATTTTGTCCCAGTTGATGATTATCATTGGGGATTATGATAATAGATAATATTGGACGATTGTGATAATCCCATTTTTTAATGGAACATCAGATCTTAATATTGGCAATATCATGGCAATGATCATATTTGTTTAAGGCCAATCATATTTTTTGGAAATTGTTTTATAATAGATGATTGGTTGTTGTCAACCAAACCGATCAAACCCCCAAAGCAATTGATGGTGATAATCCAACAGCATTAGCTGCTAGCATAAGCTAGCATAACCCTTTTTATTGGGTGGGATCATCCTATATGTATATTATATATATATATTTGTGGGTTGCATCATCATTCATAACCCCATTCTTCAAAACCCCTGTTGGTTGATGATTAGTTTCGGTGGTTATACTACCCTTTACACAATTAATTATTATGATAAAACCTCATAAAACAAACATGTTGTGATGGTTTTCACCATCAAAGAATTGGAATTGACAAATGATGGTTGATTGATGATTAGGGGGTTGTACTATCCATTATAGAAATATTGGGGATTATCATAATCGATGAACTGGGAATCCCTATTAACCAAGCAGTATAAAGGGACGAACTTTTGAGACATAGGTGGATTTTTCAAACATTTGGATTTTGAAAAGGATAAAGGAAAAATTCAGATTTAATTGAACCAGTGAACCTGGGCCTATGAAAAGGGACATTTGACCAATAACATTGGGAGTTTAAAGTTGCACATGGGAATTTCTGCATTAAACATGATCAAATGTGGGGATTTTGCCACCAAAAATTGTATATAGCTCAACCAGGAAGAATGATCTTACAAACATGGTTTTTACGTTTTACCATCAAAACTGGGTAGATGGTGTATTAATATGTATCAATATCTAAGCATCTTTGGGATGTTGGGATCGGGCCGATGAACAGATCACCCATGTCAACCAACTATTTTGGTTTTGTTTGCGACAAGGGTGATATGATGCCCATGATATTGGGATAGAAGTTGCAACAACATGAAGAACATGGATGTTGGGGAATGGACACATCGGACGACAATGATTTTTTAATGCGTTCGGAAGACCGTGTTGATGGGGATGAAATTGCGTACAAAACTAGGGAATGGAGAGGGAAGCCAAAAAACAACCCATACTGTAACACTGTATGCATATTTTTCAAACCACCAGAATTTGGCCATGGGGATATAGAATACAAAGACTGGTACAAAACAAAACACATGAGGCTTTTCCGCATTCAGAATCTGGCTATCTTCAGCACAGCAACTGATGTGTAGGGTCGAATTTGGGGATCCGACCAGCCTGGCTGGTATTTTGTTGGTTCCCCGTATGAATATGATGATACTTGATACATACATGATGAAGCATACGTAATTATCTATAGAGTTATGCTAGTTATACTAGTTACTGATTTACTGTATACTATATTTACATACGGTGGTATAAGAAAATAATATACATAATTAAAAATACATACATGTCGTGCATGTACACACAATCTAATTCAGCATCGGACACAGCAACTCCCCAGGCTTCCGATCTGAAGAATCAGTTGAAGGAGGAGCAGCGTCGAAGCAAGCGCCTGGAGCAACAAGTGTGACTCGCCTCGGTGCGTAACGTAACAATCGTTGAGGCTGTTCTTTTTTAATGGTGGCACACCCGATATTTAAGGATCATAAGAATTGTTTCTGGTAAGTTGTCCCTGAAATTGATCCATTGAAGGCTCTATTAAGGCTTGGAAACGAACTTGTAAAAATGGGACATTCACGGAAATTCAATCGATGTTATTCGATGTTGATGTATGTATATATACACATCATGTTCAAACAACACTTGGTGTATTACAGGCATTTGCACACATATAGTTCGACTACTTCAAATTCATGTGTTAAAAGGGGAACCTCGTTTTGGGGCCCAGTTTTTCCGCGTCAAACAAAGTCTTTGGTGAATGGAACAAAGCACATTGCAACACACCCAAAAAATGGTCTGAATAATATGCACCCAAAACTTCCATAATTTCCATGACTTATGGCCATTCTTGGGTCTCCAGGTCCCATTAGGGCGGAGCCCGCCAGGGAACGTTTGGGGGAGAGACTTCGAGAACAAAGTATGACCGGCTCCTCAAAGGGATCGTTGCCGCATTTCGCACCTTGCTGGCCTTGCGTGGGATTGGCTGATTCACAAGTTGATTAGGCTGATATGGAGGTTTCCATCAATGGGGGGTTACCCCAATAGCTGGTTTATTTCATGGAAATCCATCTATAAATGGATGATTTGGGGTACCCCTATTTTCGGATGGTTATGTCCAACCACCTCCATTTTGAGAATATCACGTCGTCACAGAAAGCTCTGAACGATGACAGTTGACGATGTAAGGATGATCAGATAGAAGAGACTTTCATCGGCACATCACGGCACATCTAGTCTGTCGTTACCTGTATAGACCTCTTTCTACTGAGCAAGCTTGGCCTTGAGTCGATTCTGGTTGTCCCTGTCCCTCAGGAGATGGTTGAGGTCCAACTGGGAGAGATCCTGAACCAGGGTGGCTTCAGTGTGGTCCACAAAGGAAGTTGGCACGGGACCAAGGCCAGCCTCGTGGGGTTTTTCCCTACTGAAATGGACCTTGTTTTGGGCTGATTCTGGGGTACCAAGCGGCCAAGTGGTACTAGCACCTCCCGGAAAAGAGCCATATTATGACATATTACAACACCTTAATTTATCAATAAATCAACATGATCAGCATAACAGGGATAACTATAGTAACTATGACATACATTTACATACTGTTTCACTAGAAAATCGCAGGAGATCCCCAGTGCTAGGTGGCCGTGAAGAAGCTCTTTGATCCCAACATCAGCCACGAGTTGCTGGCAGAATTCGATAACGAGGTGCAGAAGTTGGAGATGCTCAGGCTGGGAGCATTGGGAGCAATCAGACACCTACAGAATCCGGACACATAGATATGGGATGATACTGTATGGTTTTTTCCATAAATCTGGGTAAATTATAAGGACCTCACTGTGACCTCACTGGAATCATGGTTAGTAAGGGGAATCATCTCCAAATGGCCTTAATTCAAGTTAGTGACATATTATAATTCACCCAGATAAATGGGGGTACAATGTACAATAGCTAGATGGTTGATTTAATGGAAAAGATCATTAAAACGGGTGATTTGGATGTACCACTATGATAGGAAATTTCCATAGATAACAGCCTCCAAGGAGATCAAGAAGCCGCTTGTCACTGAATGAGGATTTCACAAAATTCTATTTTTTTTTGGATGCTAGATGTAACTGGTGGTATATCATAGTGTACTATATATATATATATTTATAATGTGTACTATAGGTATACGGTATGCTCCGAACAGGCGGAGATAGTTGCAGAAATGATGAAACGTGCCACAAATGCTGATGACTATGTGTTAGACTTGGCATATCATTGGCTTCCTGCGCAGTACATTGATGTTGCGAACCTAAACACCAAATAAACAATTAATGAAACCTGAACATTCTTGGGCTTAAAGGACTACTTTACGAGTGGATGTGGTCCTTTGTTCGTTTCCGCGCTTGTGTCCTTGAACACTGGGGACCCAACAATGCACCCAACTAGCAGACACAAGTGTGGTATTCTTCTGGTTCTCTCAAACAGACACGTGTGGGTTTGTCCCAAAATAGGGTACCCCCAAAATCCAACGGGTTATCATTCCCCATCAAACAACACCAGCGTTCTAAATTCCCTTTTGCTTGTTTAGTACTTAGTATCGGGCTGGCATAATTTCCATCAAGTCATAAGACTTTCCTTGGGTTTCGTAAGCAGTGCGAAAGGTTTGACGCAAGCATTGGTCACAAACATGTTGCCGTAAGCCATTCGGAAGTCCATGTCGGGCCATGAGAGCTGGGGCTCAAATAAGGTTGTGTGCTTTGTTAGGTGCATGCTTTTGAATGTTGTTGATGACGATGACGATGACGACGACGACGACGACGACGACGACGACGAGGAGGAGGAGGAGGAGGAGGAGGAGGAGGATGATGATGATGATGCCATTGCATGTAGAGAAAGCAAGGGCTGTGCACATCCTTTCACACTCCCCCCAACCTGCTGGCTTCACCTTGGCAGCAGGTTGCACTAGAGATGATTTTTCTCTGCCAAGGTCGCTTGTTTCTTTGTTGCTTGCCCGGCTGCAGCAACTTGCAGGTTCTTGTATGAGAAATCTCCTTTTCATCCCCGGCTGCAAAGCCCGGCGTCCCCAGTCCCTGGCTACGCAAACCTTCCCCTTAGTTCAGCCCTTCACCTGGCGTTAGCCAAGGCTTCTGGCCCTACCAAGGTTTATATATCAGAATCATTACATATCCCCAATGCTGGTTTGCCGTAAGAGATGCGTAAGCTAGTTCTTTGATGTTCTTTGAAGTTGTTGTGTCGTAAGCAAAACCTTGAAAACGTAAGCAAACGTAAGCTCCTACGTAAGCTTTGAATTCTCGGTCAAGAGACCAAAAGGAATTTTGAACACAGGCGTTGGCGTCTCCGCCCCAGGCACCCCAATATCCTGCAGCCATTGGCCTTGCATCGGAAACCACCTGCACTGTTGCGTGGCGATCGAAGCTGTTCATGGTCCATTGGGTGGATCGAAAGATTGGGGGAAACATGTGATGGACAGTTCATTTACCAAAGGTACCAAAGGCGACAGCAGTTCGGGAGACTGAAGAGTCTCGCAGATCAATGCTTCTCTCAGGGTTTGTGACACGCAGTTTCTGTTTCTTAGGGACAATTGGATAACTGCAGTGAAAACCTTCTTCTCTGGAGCTTCAACAGACTTGATCTGCGAAGGCAATGATTGTCTCCTACCCAGAAGCAACGTTGTGGAAGTTGTTTGAAGCAGGACTACAGGCCCAAGATATCCCAAGATTGTTTTCTCCTTCACAATCTTCACACCCTTGCAGTCTCCAGCCCCAGGTGTTTGATTATGGAACTGCTGGAGGGAGGCTCATACTATCAGCTGCTGCATGCCCCGCACCAGTTCTGTTCGGCCATTGGGCCCGTCTCTTTGGGATTTCCAGAGATGCTTGGCGCGTGCCACGGGACCCACAACTGAACACTGTTCAGATCCAATTAATGGTGGTTAATGAATGATTCTGATAGGTCTAGTGATCAAATTCTGGAGCTTCCAAAATGTCGGATGGCTTGCTCAAGAAACATCTCCAACATCTCTTGTGTTCGAGTTCATCAGAATCCCACATGGGGATGGGTCAAAACCTTGTACCCTGGTGAACATCAAAATAGCTGGTAAATGGATGTTCATCCCACTAAAAATGGTATCAATAGGTATTGATCCATAGCCACATGTGAATACATGTGACCCATCCTCACTAAGAAAAGGCGCCAACCCTGCACCAAGGAACATGAACATCTTGGACCCCGCAGCAACTGCCTTGGCCTTTCTTCATGCCAGAGGCATTGCTCATCGGGACATCAAGTCGCACAACGTGCTGCTGTCACCGCATATGGAGGTGTGGAGAAACATGGAGAAACTGTGGTTGGTATGTCCAGTCTGTGAGTCCCATAGCCCAGGATTTCAATAATCTCTCTGATGATATAACATAGCTTTGGTTAGATGATGTTAGATGGCCCATTTATAGCTGATTTATGAGGATGTACCTACTAGAAAATTAGAAATGGTGATTCTTTCCATAGCTACGTTAATTTACCAGAGAGTATACACATTATAATTAGTTACATGAATATGCAGATACAGAATGTGGATTTCACAAACATGGGTACTAACCCTCGATCTTGGTCAACTTCCCTGTTTTTGGTTGGTTTACTACCCTTCGTTTGATGATACTTTTTTGTTGGTGCTTTGAATCTCAATTGTTGATTCAATTTCCAAATGGCTTTGTCTGCCAATGGCCTACCCTCGATTCCGATATGAGTTATCATGATTTTCTCCAAATACTTATCTATAGACTATAGCAACTTTTCCCTATTTTCAGACGTTTTTTGACACCCCAAAGAAAACTGACTTGTTGCATCCCAGCTTCGAAAATGCCGTGGCAGGTGAAGATTTGCGACTTCGGATTGTCACGCTTGAAGTCGGAATTGATGACAGGGACCATGCAGCTACTCGGGCAGTTCCCGAAGGTTGTGACCGTGTCTCAAACATGGGAGTGTTGACCTAAGCCGTGATGGTGAACCATGGGATATTGAATAATATTGACATGCCATATTGATGGATTCATAAACCCATTTTATGGGTTTAGACACCCAATTACCCAATTTGTTTATTTTTTTGGGAGAGACATCCTTTCTATTGATTCTATTGGGGGTCATCAACTCTTTTCGGGGTCAACAGCTTTCGCAACAAATTCTAGATGCTATTGGAGCTTCATGGAAGCGACCGGCCGCCACTGGTAACCGATTTGCCGTTCATGAGTTCCTAACCGATTTGCCGTTCATGAGTTCCTTCCGAAAGTTGTGCGAAAGTTGTGGATGTGATATATGATATGTGAATGAACAAGGTCTGAATTTTGGATTTTGGAAGGACAATTTGATCCAAGTCATTTGCACTGTGCACGTTGGCAACGTGGTGTTTGTTCCAAGACCCGGCATCAAAACTTGAGACGTTCAGCAGTGCCCCAAAAATAGCTGTTTGTTTAAGCGGTTTCGGACGGTTCTACGGTTTTTTTTCAGGGGATTGGTGCATTCCATTGCATTCTATGGATGAATATGGATGAATATGGATGATATTTGTTTGTTTCTGATCAACCGATCAACCGTAGCCAATGATTGACTGGTGCCATACGGTATGGTGCTTTGGAATCGGATCCCCATATAGATCCCCCATAGATCCAGCGTCAGGTTTGCCGGGACCCCCAGCTACATGGCTCCTGAAGTCTTCCGCAATGCCAAGTACACTGTGACCTGGCGTGGAAATGGGAAAACCATGGATAACCCCCAGAAAATCCTATGGTTTTGATCCTCCCCATGAGACACCCCGGATCAACATGGATCAACCCGGTGTGTCAAAAAACCCTATCATTCTTTGGAGACCTTGGAACGCCTTCCCTTTCCATGGGTTTTCGGTTTCTGAAGATGTTCAGGTTCTGATTTTTGGGAGAACCTTGTTTTGAATGTTTTGGAACCTAATTCGACCATATTTGACACATTTACCCTCTGGTAAACTAACATAACTATGGAAAATCACCATTTTTAATGGGAAAATTCACTATAATTAGGGTATTTTCAATAGCTATGTTAAATTACCAGAGGGTAGCCATATTTAACCCCTGAATCGACCAGGGGCTGTATACTGTATATACTGTAGTGGGAGACGTGCATAACTCTAACCCGGACTGTAACTTGTGCCCCCTGGATTCTCATTCTTTAGGCATCATAATCATCATAGATAGCATCCAGGGGGTCGAGTTAGACACTGAATTCAACGGGGGATGGTTTATCCTCTTTTTTCCTCCTAAATATCATTAGTTTGGGAGTATACCCATTTTCAGACACACCCAAAACATCCCAAAACATACAACCATTGCTATATTCCCACTATCTCCCCAATCGGAATAGCTGCCTATAACATCGTCGGTTTCATTCATTTTTTCTTGTTAAACATATCATTTTTCCCCTAATTAAGTCCCTATTTTTCATAATTTTCCCTGGTTAAGTCACTAACTATTTTTCATAGTACATCACTTAGTACATCTCAATTTTCCCTAGTTAAGTCATGTCAAGTCACTATTTTTCATGGAATTTATCCCAATTTTCATCAATTACATCCCAGTTTCCCCCAGTGAAATCCCGATTCTCCCCACTTACCCTCTGGTAATTTAACATAGCTATTGAAAATACCACATTTATAGTTGACTTACCTATTCAAAATGGTGATTTTCTATAGCTTTTTGTATGTTTACCAGAGGGTAAATACCTTTTTTTGGCGGTGAATTTCCCCAGTGAACCCATAACGTCGCATCTTTGCCTCCCCAGGAGAGTGTGGATGTCTTCGCCTTTGGCACCTTGATGTGGGAAGCCATGGCCAATGACATCCCCTTTGTCGCATGGCGGATCACCGGTAAAATTGGAGTCATGGGGGTACCCCACTGGATGATTTATAAGATTCATAAATAATGGAACATGCCAACTACAAAATTATAAATGGATGATTTCGGGGGAGCCACATTTTAGGACACCTCCAGCTTTAGCTAGGTCGATAAGATAAAAAGATAGATAGACATGATTCTAAAAAGGGTATAGAGATAATAGAGAGAGAGATAGAGATAGATAGAGATAAATAGAGAGAGATAGAGATAGATAGAGATAAATAGAGATATAGATAGAGATATATAGAGAGATAGAGAGGTAGAGATACAGATAGATAGATAGACAGATAGATAGATTAGATAAGATAAGATTAGATTAGACTAGATTAGATTAGATTAGATTAAGTTTAATTAGATTAGATCAGATTAGATTAGATAGATAGATAGATAGATAACTAAATAAATAGAAAGAAAGGTAGATAGATCGATAGATCCATAGATCGATAGAGATATAGAAAGAGAGATAGATAGAGAGATAGATAGAGAGACAGACAGACAGACAGACAGACAGACAGATAGATAGATAGATACATAGATAGACAGATGGACAGATTGACAGACAGACAAATAGATAGATAGATAGATAGATAGATAGAGATACAGCTAAATAAGAAAGATAGATAGATAGATAGATAGGTAGATAGGTAGATAGGTAGATAGGTAGATAGGTAGATAGGTAGATAGATAGACAGATAGATAGATAGATAGATAATTAGATAGATAATTAGATAGATAGGCAGATATAGAGAGATAGAGAAAGATAGATGGGTGGAGATAGGTAGAGATAGACAGAGATAGGTAGAGACAGATAGATAGAGATAGAGATAGATAGAGATAGAAAGAGATAGATGGAGATAGATAGATAGATAGATAGATAGAGATAAATAGATAGATAGATAGATAGAGATAAATAGATAGATAGATAGATAGATAGATAGATAGAGATAAATAGATAGATAGATAGATAGATAGATATATAGATAGATAGATAGATAGATAGATAGATAGATAGATCGATAGACAGATGGACAGATAGACAGATAGACAGACAGACAAATATATAGATAGATAGAGATACAGCTAAATAGAAAGATAGATAGATAGATAGATCGATAGATCGATAGAGATATAGAAAGAGAGATAGATAGAGAGAGAGAGAGATAGATAGATAGATAGATAGATAGAGAGATAGATAGATAGATAGATAGATAGATAGAGAGAGAGAGATAGATAGATAGATAGATAGTTTGATAGGTAGATAGATAGGTAGATAGATAGATAGATTAGACAGTTCCTAGGAGGTAGAAAAGTGATGTAGTTGTTACAAATGCAGTAACTCCCCATGGTGATAGGATACGATGTAAGCGTTTATGATGTCAACCAGAGGCAGTCCCATGTTTGACTGATTTGCTCCTGATGTCCGGCTAGACCCGAGAAGCACACCTTTTCACTTGGGTGGCTGAGGATACTCTCTGCAGATAGCATAGGAACTATTAGTGGCACTTTGGAGCAATAGGAGCCAATTTCAACATATTTCACCAGTGGACAGTACGAATGGACAGCAGTCAGACACAGTGGATTCTTGCGCTAAAGATTTTTCCCCGCAGAAAGTGGCGATGCTTCCATGTATGATTAAAGATACAGTAACTTATACGGTACCTTGTTGTCAAAGGGAACTGAATTTGAGTGCCATATGAAATGAACTTACAATTGGCTACTAGTTTCCAATCAATCGACACCAAAGGGGAACATGTTTACTCGCTTGGTACACCATCCAGTTTTATACCTTTGAGATATGTTTCAGTCTCTTCTTCAGAAGAGATATGACGGAGATAGAGGACGAGAACATACCGAAACTGGCCTATGGCGTACGCTCAAGAAAGTTGGTTCTCTGGTTTCCCATCCAAATTATTGCAAGATATTGCACGCGTCACCTTTGGGTTTGGTTGAATCCCATTTCAATTGATTAAATCCTGTTATATCCCCATTTTCCCCAATTAAATCCATATATACCATATGTTTCGTTAATCACCATCTTTCCTAGTTCAGTCCCTACTTTTCATAGCAACTTTCAATTTTCCGCAGTTATATAATCCCATTGTCCTTAAAATGTTAAGAAGTGACCTATTGTCATCGTGCTCTTTCCGCGCAGGCAAACCTGGATCCCGCTGACATCCGCGAGCGAGTGGTTGAAGGCGGTGCATGGAACCTGTTGGAATCCATGTGCATTACATGTGTACAGTGTACATATACACATTATACTATATATTACTATGTATCTGTGTATATATATACATGATGAATGACTATGTATGTTTATATATAACTATAATATGTAATTATATATGCATACATGGTATATACATTAATAGTATCAATCGACTTCTATTCGTCTATACTTGTGACCCTGTCATTGTCTCTGAACATTGCATGACACGTTCTTATCGCCACATAGGTGCAGGGGCACGTTGCGATGTTGTTGGAATCAGATTGATTAGCGAGCCTTTGAACAGAGCACCCAAAAATCCTTTCAACGTAATTTTTGATCACCCTATGTATACATATATCTGTATAGATAAGTAAGTATACACATATGTATGCTACCACCCCCCCGAAACCTACCGGTTTCGATTGTTTATTGTGTTTTACAGTGATGTTTGCTTGTTTTGCCTTCAAAAGCAGCCAGCATTTTTTCCTTCATTTGAAGACTTTGGATGCTTGAGTGTGATGAGTCATGATGCTTCATGTGTAGATACAATGACATATTTTGATGGTATTTGCAGCGTTTTCGACTACCATATTGTGCTCCCAATAAAGGGTTTCAATTCAAACATTGACAGAATGGGCACGGCGCTGTGGCCAAATGTCAATTTTGAGCTTTACATTAGTTTTTACGATGTTTTTGTTCCTTCTTTTGGCACATGAATTTTGGATTTTGGACACCTTCAGATCTTGCAGACCTATTATTTGATGATCAATATGGATCAACCTGGTAGATATTTTTTGGCCTTTTCTTCCTCACTATGTAGCTTCTGTCTCTTGTTGTACTACTGCAGTGGCTCAATACTTTGGATGATGTGTGGGTCTTAGGAGGTCCTAGGACCTCTTAGTTCATACCCCTTCCAAACTATGTCTTAAGTATCATTTACGTACCTCCAAGTACCTCCACCTCTCTGCAAAGTTTCCCTTAAGTAATGATTCAACGCACATGAAAAGGATCATTCAACTTTGGGTCTTTTCCCCAAACCTGAAGCAGGCAGTGAAAACACTGTAAATGACTACAAGAGACGATGAAACATGCATCCTTCTCTTGAAGAACCAATTCTAATTAACAAGAGCAGGCTTTACAAA
>Ga0126342_10012453_pt1 | contig 15171 bp, 14 predicted proteins | sample Cyp1metagenome_FD_92528 | JGI IMG/M metagenome (GOLD analysis project Ga0126342, IMG submission 92528) | Coral microbial communities from Lord Howe Island, Old Settlement Bay, Australia - Cyphastrea 1 metagenome | ecosystem: Host-associated > Invertebrates > Cnidaria > Coral ...
TATTGTTATATATATATATATTGTTATATATATATATATATTGATATATATATATATATATATATAGTGTTATATATATAGTGTTATATATATATATATATTGTTTCATATTTTTTGTTATATATTGATATATATATATATTGTTATGTATTGTTATATATATATTGTTATATATGTATATATTGTTATATATGTATATATTGTTATATTTATATATTGTTATATTTATATATTGTTATATTTATATATTGTTATACATCTATATATATATTGTTATACACACATATATATATATATTGTTACATACACACACACACATATACCAGTCAAGTCCACCAAAAATCCACCAGTTAAACGATGATTTTCCCATCATCTAAAAACCATCATTGAAACCATCAGAGTGGTCGCCTGTGTAGCCTCCGGACGAAGATTTGATCGAGCCGTGGTAGCCTGGCTAACGGAGAAAAACAAAAACACAGGATCAATGGGAATTTCAGGCTCCTAAAATGGAGGTACTATACCATTCCCTTGCATAGGCCTTATATATGGTAGGTACCTCCAATTTAGGTTTCTGAAATGGCCATTGATGGGAAGATGCTGGAAAATTGAGATTTTTTGTCATCGAAAAATTGGGAAATTGTGTGGAGTTCTTTTCACCAACAAGTTGAACTGGGATTTGCATATGAAAATTGTGAAAATTGGGAGTCAACAAGTGAACAATTGTCCACAATTAGCAAAAATGACCTTTTAAGCAAAACAATGGTGATTTCACCTTGGAAAAAGATATTGAACCAATGAAGAATGGATATGTGTTGCAAGTGAAAATTCAGGTATACACCCCGCAAATGGCAATCTTAATAGGAACATTATATATATAATTAACCGCTGGATTTGGGTGTACCCACTTTTCAGGCAGGACCAAATGAACTTTCCAAGACTTATCGGTTTGGGTCTTGAGTCAAACGTGTTGCGCCTGCAAACTTTGATGCTTGCATAAAAAGAAATGGACAGCATCAAAAAACACTATGTCCTTCCATTAGTAATTTGGGCAGCCCAAAAAACACTATGAAGGGAAGAAAAAACACTATTTGGGCAGTGTTCAAAAACACTATGTCATTCCATTAGTAATGAACAGGTTAAGAACAGGATTCCCGGTTCATTGGATGATGATAATCCTCAATGTATGAAGGGTAGTAAACTCCCCCAAGAAAAAAAAACATCAACCAACCATCATTTATCAATGATATCCCCTGATGTTTGATGGTTAAAACATGTTAAAACCCCTATGCGTGAAGCTTAAATCCCCATGAAATAACAGGGGGTGTCCCATTTTTTTATCATCAACCAAAAGAGGGATTGAGTAGCCACTGCTCAGGGTTCAAGTGATTAGATACACCCCAAAATTCAGGGGCGTATCTAAACTTGTGCCTTGGCGCCAAAAAAACAGGTGGTCCATCAAAAAACCAACAAACCACTCTGAAAATGATCATCAGAACCATCAGGGGTTGCTAACAATTTTTGCTCCACAAAAAAAAACCTTTTGTCCGAGAAAATTGAGGCGAATTGGGCCCGAATCTTCGGCGCCTTCGTTGCATGTGCAGCCACCTTCGCAGGTGCATCCCCTTCTGCGAATCTTCAGGGATTCCAATGGTGGATTGTAGTACAATAATTCACCATGAAAAATCCCAATGAAATCAGTGAGTTTTTGAGAAACCCAAGATGGATTCCCATCAACCAAGCATAATCAAAAAAGGGTGCATGGTTCATGTCCCCCAAAAAACTCGACCATGGAAACCATGGTGAACTCGCTTTTTCGTTGATCCCCAAAATCCCCAAACCATGGCTGATAAAACCCCCGTTGATAGTCCCATCGATGGTGATTCTCCACTTACTTGTGTTAAATCACCATGGGCTTTTCATCAGTCTTGATGGATAAATCACTGCCAGTACAGTAACTGGATGCAAAAAGAACCTACCTTTTTTTAACCCTGGTAAAGTTCCGCCAGAGTTTTAAGTCAGCAATTCTGGAACATGTGATAGATGGGTTAATCCACATTTTTGCTGATAAAAAATCTCCGTGTTTTTCAGAATTTCCCTAGCCTCCAGTCATCAAACATGGCAATGGAAAATCCATCAGCCAGCCACGTTTGATTACCGGTAAATCATGACAAAGCAACTATGGTTTACAACTCCGATAATTATGGTTTATGAAACTTATAACTTATAACTATAGTATTCATGGATATTCATGGAGTTTATAAACCAACAAACGTAGCTGGTGGGTCCCACATTGTAACCAATGTTCCGTTACCTGTATGAAATCCATCTTAACTCCATTTTTCAATCCCCATGTTTACTGAACTTCATATCTATATGTTTCAGAATTTCCTATAAAAATCCTGCTAAATCCCCATAAAATCTGAAATATCCCGTTGTCTTTTTTCAAAATCACCGTTGTTTCACCGCGCCGAGGTGCTGGGCACGTTCTGGCCGTGCGAGTTCGCCGGGCACGCCATCAGGGTGCAGCACTTTTCCTAGCAAGTCATGCTGGATGGGGATTTACCATGGAAAAAATGATGGTGAATAACAATCTTGAATAATGGTTGATGATGATGATGATGATGATGATGAATGGTTAATAATGGTTAATACTGGTTAATAATGGTTAATACTGGTTGATAATGGTTAATAATGGTTAATACTGGTCAATAATGGTTAATAATGGTCAATAATGGTTAATAATGGTTAATAATGGTTAAGAATGGTTGATAATGGTAAATAATGATTAATAATGGTTAATAATGGTTAATGATGGTTAATGATGGTTAATGATGGTTATACTATGTTATACTGGGGTTTACCCTCTGGCAAACGTTTACATAGCAAACTGGAAAAACACCATCTTTAAGTTCGGTAAATCAACTATTTCTATGGGCCATTTTCTATAGCTATGCTAAATTACCAGAGGGTACCATGGAAAAATGATGAGAAAAAATATGGTGATTTCAGCAAGAACCAAAAGGAGAACAACTGGGATTTTTGTTAGACTTCTGCGGTGGAGATTGAAAGAAGGAAGTAAACGAAATTTGGATTCAAACAGCTAAGATGGGCATGCTAAACAACAAACATTGATGACAGATTAAACTTGTTATTCTAAACCAAGAGCAACAAGAAATGAGGGTTTGAAGCCGTTTCGGAGATGTTGAGTCTCTGATTTCTGGGCTTAGCCCACAAATATCCTGGCTTAGAACAGTGACTTATGGATTTCTATGGGATTTCTATGGGATTTCTATGGGATTTCTATGGGATTTCTATGGGATTTCTATTGGATTTCTATTGGATTTCTATGGGATTTCTATGGGATTTCTATGGGATTTCTATGGGATTTCTATGGTTACTTATGGGTATTCAGTGACTTTCTTCGGCCGATCCTCCCAGGGCACAATACGGAGATTTGGAGAAATCGCGAAATGTGGAGATTTCGTTCCAGCCAGCTGTAACAAAATACGGCATACGGTATATCAAATTTAAGATATGTACGGCGTAACTTAACCAACAAAGTTTGGATTTTGCCAACAGAATTTGGCGACGTTGACGTTATAATTGTCATAGATATATAGTCTTATATAGTATGAACCTCGGATGTTGCTAAACTTTCTGGCTAATAATGGGGCATCCCATGATAAACTATCAAAATTAGTACTCCCGTGCTCCCCCTGTAAGTAAAATTAGTGGTCTTATCTTTAAATCCTGGGGGCAACCTTCAGGGCTGAGTTCTCTGATGATCTCTGATCCCCCTAAAAAGGATTGAATGGCCATGATTCCAAAAAATGGCCAAAAAATGACAATCATTGACCATCTGCATCCCAAGGGACAATCCCTTCACCAAAAAAAAATCGTGGATCTAATGGCGATTTTTGATGGGGACTTTTCATAGGACTTAATGGAACTTAAGATGATTTACTGTAACCTCTGGTAATCAGCGAAACATGGCTGGAAAATTCACCATAAATCGTTGACAACTTCCCAGCCACGTTGGATGACAACGATTTCTATCCCATCAACCTCCACTGATGCAAGTGCTGCCACCCATGTCACTAGCAAGTCCTGGGGAAAAACACCCATCATGTTTATTGAGGCCAGGTATATGGTTAAAATGCATGGCATGTTAATTGCCAGTTAAATCATGTGAAATTTTCATATTTTTGCTGGTTACAGTAACCAGTTTCTGGTCATTGACCCACCATGTGTTGTGAAAAATACGTGAAATGCGGTCAATCTCCTTCCGTTGGGAACCCGGGCACGACTGGAACCAATGGTGTTTTTATCCTTGCGGACGTATCCTGGAGCAGGGATTTCTTCTGGTTTCAGTGAATCTGTGTTTAGAAATTGTTCATTATAGCTATGGGAAACTTAATATGACTTGTAATCCGTGCTTAGAATCTATGCGACTAACTATTGTATCTTACAATTTAACAGTTTAACAGTGAATTCAATGGCCATTTAGTTCGATGATTTACCTATTCAAAATGGTGATTGTCCATAGCTATGTCAAATTGCCGGAGGGCATATATGGAGGTTTCCTGAAATAGGGATACCCATAAATATCCATGTTTATAGGATTTTCCATTGTAAACCATCCAGCTATTGGGCTACCCCGGCTACCCCCATTTCAGGAAACCTCCTCTTTTATGCTGCATTTCAGGTATCCAAAAGACTCAACTTGACTCAAGTGATGCGCGTCTCGCAGGCCAACTACTGAGCGGTGAAAGGGTCCCACTGAGCGGTTTAGCTGAGGATAAAACATGGTTTTCACCAGGAAAACATGGAAAACGTACGTATGCTTTATGATTCATAAATCTATGATATCGATATGGCTAAGTTGGTTAACTATGGTTAACTAACATAAACCGGAAATCACATGGCTCTAGGACATCCACGAAGTATGGCTTTTCATCGAACCACTCCTGGAGGTGCCGGTTCCAAAAGAAAGGAGTGGCCGGGAGTGGCGCCACTGCATCATTCTGCATCTGTTTGGAAAAAAAACAGGAATTATTTTTCCAAACAGAAATCAAACATTCAAACATTGATCTGATTTGATCTTTGATCTGGATCTGAGTGAAATCGGATCGGTGACGGGATTTTTATATATCTTTATGTGATCTACACATGGTGTTCAACGTCCTTGTGAATGTTTGGTATCCGCATCTTTGTTGTGTTTGCCCATATGGGGGGTTCCATAAATGGAGGTACCCATTTATCATCATCCATTTCTAGATCGGATTTTCCCTTATAAAATCTTATAAACCAGCAAGACTAGGCTACCCCCAATTTAGAAAACCCCCATATCACTGCCAGTGACATACCAAAAACACCCTCCAGTCATGGCTGTACCCGGTTTGTTGCTGGGATCCCCAAAGTACTGAAAGTTGCCGCCTGCAGGGCAGTTGAAGTTGCCACAAGGCGCCTGTGCGACGTGACGCCCCTTTTGGAAATCTCCGAATCCGGTTGGACATTTCCTCTTCCAGCCCCTAAAAAACGGGTTACACAACTAGGAAAAGGAGCGGCTGTTGATCTTGCCATAGTCTTGGTTAACGCAGGATGCAGAGTCAGCAAAAACGAGGATGCAACTTCACAAAGTGATGCTGAAAAATTCGAATTCACCAACCTGAAAAGTTCGGTACCAGAGGGTGGTAATCCGTATCCTCGCCACCATTTGCGACGTCGATCTCCGTGAGATCGTTTTGATCATCATCTCAGGTAGAAAAATGAATATGTCAAAACATCAACCAGTATGTCTATGCTGTGTATGTGTATATAGAGAGAGAGATATAGAGAGTATATTTGTGTGTGTGTGTTTGCGCGTGTGTGTCCGTAATGTTCTTCTATTGTATGTATATGTGGGAAAAAAAAACCGGAGAAAAGGCTGAGAAACCCATTTTTTTGGCGACACGACCAGGACTGATGATGACAAGTTCATCAATGTTCAACTCCATGTACCATTTGAGCATGGTCAAAAACCTAGTTGCAAATTGGTTCTAGTGGTTGATTGATAGGTGTTCCCTAATATTGGATAATAATCTATAATATAATCTCCATGAAGCTACCCAGGAGAACTCCCTATGATTAAATCAATCAAGAGGAATTTTGGTCACTGCTCCTTTTTCATTGGTTAATCTCAATTGTTGTTATGTTGATGGGTTAATCCCGTTTTTCACAATTTCTGATAGTTAAACCATGTTAAACCCTTGGGGCGTTGCCCCACTGAAGTGCTTTTTGGCTTCTCCCCATGGCCATCAATGTTGGGAAAAAATGGGAAAAACGCTGGAAATTCGTCGATTTTTGGTACCCAGTTTTTAGACAAACCAACAGAACCATCGCAAAACACCGAAAAATGAGTGTGCACAGATTTGTTTTTCTTGCATTTCCAAACAGGCAACGTCCTGTTTTGATCTGTTTTGCAGACTAAGACGGGAAGAATCAACGGGACATCGTGATAATGTCGCAGGACTGCATGTCCCCCATGTTGAGTTGTCTTACATCAGTTTTCTTTCCCAACCCCACACCAATTTGTATCTTTCTTCCTTGCATCCCTCGTCTTGGTGTTCTAAACCGATTCTTAGTTCGCGCTTTTCTTGATCAACTCCCCTGTTTGGTTACTTCAAATGGCGGACTACCGTGACTACAAAACCATTTCTGTTCCTATATTCATATAACACACAATTTTCCCATGACCTTGGGGTCACTTCAATGTAAGAAAGCCCCAAATCTCCCAAACTCCAAAAATGGCTGCTGGGATAGCGAAAGCCGTCATCAGCCAACTCCCTGCCTGTCGTCAAAACAAGCGAGTCATCCAATGGTCCAATCATTCACCGTGAAAGCATGTTGATTTGAAGGAAAATCCTCCGCAAAGCATGGTTTTCCACTTTTGGCATCCTGATTCTTGAAGCTTCCGACGTTCCGATAGATGTGTGTGTGTGTGTTTCAAATCAAACAGATTCCGGGAACCAATGGATCTCGGCCGAAAAAATGGAACCAATGTTCCTGCTGGATTCCTGACCTTGCAGACTCCAACAATTGACGTTTCATGAATTTTCCAGGGATAAACTTGGTGACTCCCTATGCAGTCAACAGTCATCAACACGGTTTCAACTAGTTTCAACCTTCAAAAATAATTAGGGCGCAAGGAACGGTCGGTTTCACCATGATCTTTTGGTAGAATCCAATAGCAACCTGGACTTTCAGCCGACTGCATCAAACCCCAGTCAAATGCTACAAGCCCCAAAATAATGTTCTCTTAAGCCCCTCAGTGGTTTTATTTATCCAAAAATAGGCATCCATAGGCATCCCCGGCCAACAAAATGTCTTCATTTCCCCAGTGGAATCATATAAAATCACCATAAAATCGAGGTGAAAATTCCACCCGACCCAGAGATCTTCAGCCCCTTGTAGTTCCACCAGGGCAGCCTGTGAGCAGATAGCATAGACCTGCGGCCGAAGCTATCATTTCATCATCTCCAAGAGAATGACCTTCTGAAATGTTCATCATTTCCAACGGAAATAGTTTGAGCTGCACAACGGATGTCATGTGCATCCAACGTTGAAAACGTAATCCGCTTGCGAATTGGAGGATCATCTCACACAAAGCAAATGGTTAGTAACTCTGATGATCACAAGTCCCCGATTCGTAGGGTCATCCCATAAATGGGTGATTCCTAATCCCAAAAAAACTCAACAGTTAAACTTCCCGTGATCAATATTGTTATGATTGTGATGTTCATGATTGTTGATGTTATTGCTATGATGTTCATTATCATAAGCCATGTCCCCAATGTTTGGCCAGTTTGTGCCTTGATCTTCCACGCGCCGTTACCTCAAAGCCAATGCCACAAATCGCCGTTTTTAAATATGAATAAGGCTTTCTTAAGGGCGAAAAAAAACCTGGCTGTGGAATATATGGATATGAAAAATGACATTTAGACATGAATATGCCCGCGGCACCAGTAGTACCGCACAAGGCGGTGGCGGAAGTTTCAAGAATAGGAAACCTATAGGAGAAGTTGGTTGTTGTGACTCAGGGATGGCGGAGCGAAGCCGCTGATGGACCGAAAGGTGGTTGAGGTCTCCTCTCTTTCTCTTTCTTTCTCTGTTTCTCTCTCTTTAACACGGTGCACAATCCCTTGCGCCTGCCACGCGAAACGAGATCCGAACGTCCAAAAGTGGTCCGAACCCCTAGCGCTTTTAACATGTTGCCTTGGAAATGTGCTTCGCGCCACAGCAGCGTGCACTTTTTCGACATCTCAACTTCCAAAAGTGGTCCGAAGCTGGTGTGTTTTGTACATTTTCACTTCGAAATGTGCTTCGCGCCACAACGGCGTGCACTTTTTCGACATCTCAAGTGCCAAAAGTGGTCCCAACCGCTAGTGTTTTTAACGTTTTGACTTGGAAATGTGCTTCGCGCCACAACGGCGTGCAATTGTTCATCTCTCCTCTGGCCAGCTGGCTCCGCACCCACCGCTTTAGCGAGCCTACTTTTCGACCCTCCGGAGCCACAAATCATTTGAAAAACACAGTGAATCGCGACTTTCCTACCTTTTCGCGCATATCCATCTTCTTTCTTCTTACTCTTTCTCTTCTACTCTTCTCTCTTCTGATCTTTCTCTTCTCTCTGCCTCTGCCCTGCTCTTCTTTTCATCTGTCCATATTGTCGGAAGTTTGACTTCTAAACTTCCTTCGATAAAGAATGTCCTGGATCATGATTGAAGGGATGAATAATATCCTTGAAATTTATTGGAAATATATTTCAAAGCCAATCATCCAAGAAAAAAATCGATTAAACACTGAAATTCCATGAGCATTCTGTATCTGGATGTACCCCAAATCTGAATACTGAAACCATGGTAGGCATTCACTATGGCCAGAAGTGTCACTCATCCAAATGAATTAGGGGTCTGGATCAAGTGATAAGGGAAACAAAAAAGGATTCCTAAATTACCCTCTGGTAATTTAACATAGCTGCTGAAAACGGCAATTTAATTCGTTGATTTACCGATGAAAAATTGTGATTTTTCAGTTCGATATGTTTGTTTACCAGAGGCTAGATGTTGGAACAAACAGGCTGGTTTGGATCAGACCCTGTGGCCTACGAAATCGCCAAATTGGTGAACATAATTCCAAGAACGATGGCTTATGATACTTACAACTACAGTTAATCAGGTGTATAAACCAATTTATAACTAGAAAAACCCACATTGTACCAACTATCCCCGCAGTTTAAGCTTTACAAAACATCCATCTTGGTCAACCGCGGATCACATTTTCAAGTGCGTTTCGTGTGGCAGGTGTGGGACGGTCAATTATCAGCCTCTTTTAATTTTATCAGATTGTAAAGCCTTTGGAGGGTGGAAATTCGACAGGGGTACAACAAAGCTCCATGCTAGGATTCTGAGGGGAAAGGGTGTGCAGAAGAAGAAACCAAACATCACTGTCGGAAGCTCTAGAAGCGCAACTTTTGTCGTTCAGTATATGTATATACATATATATATGTAAATATATATATATATACGGTAATCCCCCCTCCAGTAACGATAAAATAGTTTGTGTTTTGAAACTATCACATGGTTGGGTCCAAGGGGGTGGCCATACATATACACATATCAATACATATCAATTTTTACCCGTAGTACAGCACAAGGCGGCGGCGGAAGTTTCAAAGATAGGAAACTAAAGGAGAGGTGCGTTGTTGTGATGCATGGATGGCAGAGCGAATCCATTGATGGACCGAAAGTTGGTTGTGATTTTTGGAGTGGCTGCAGTGGTCACCTCACCCACGACAGAGGATGTAATGTGAGCGCAATGTAATTGCAGTTGTAGTTGTAGTGGTAGTTGTAGTGGTAGTTGTAGTTGTAGTGTAGTGGTAGTTGTAGCTGTAGTTGTAGTTGAAGTCTAGTGTAGTGTAGTGTAGTGCTAGTTGTAGTTGTAGTGTAGTTGTAGTTGTTGTAGTTGTGGTTGTTGTAGTTGTTGTAGTTGCTGTAGTTGCTGTAGTTGCTGTAGTTGCTGTAGTTGCTGTAGTTGCTGTAGCTGTAGTTGAAGTGTAGCTGTAGTTGAAGTGTAGCTGTAGTTGAAGTGTAGCTGTAGTTGTAGTAGTTGAAGTGTAGTTTACGTTGAAGTTGTACTTGTAGTTGTAATGTAGCTGAGTGTAGTTGAAGTTGTACTTGTAGCTGTAGCGTAGTTGAAGTGCAGTTGCAGTTGTAGTCGTGTTGTAGTGGTAGTTGTAGTTGCAGTGGTAGTTGTAGTTGTACTTGTAGCCGTAGTTGTAGTTGGAGTTGCAGTTGTAGTGTAATTAGTGTAGCGTAGTGTTGTGTAATGTAGTGTAGTGTAGTTGTAGTTGTAGTCCAGTGTGTGTAGCATCGTGTAATGTAACTAGTGTAGTGTAGTGTAATGTAGTGTAGTGTACTGCAATTAGTGTAGTGGAGTGCAACTGGTGTAGTGTAGTGGAATTAGTGTACTGTAGCGTAGTATGTTTGTTTTTGTATTTGTAGTCGTAGTGTAGTGTGGTTGTAGTTGTAGTTGTAGTTGCAGTTGTAGTTGTCTATCTGTCTGTCTGCCTGTCTTTCTGCAAGTTTGAAATCGAAACAATTCTGCGAGACTTCCTCAACTTTTGAAATTGATAAGGTCAAAAACGAAGAAATTCTGCGAGACCTCCTCAATTTTTGAGAAGGCCTCGTGCCAATGCGTAGTGCGACTTTTCCAGTCCATGTCTGTAAAGATCTCTAAAGTATTGTGCCTACGAAATGCTGCACTTGTCACACAAAATCATCTTCCCAAAACTGAAGATCTGATGCTCCAAAATGCAACCCCTCTCAGGAAACCACCGCCCGGACCTCCTAACATCTCTGATGCACATGTCTCTTGCACTGCGCCTGCCACGGAAAATGCATCTTTGCAGATCCTCTTCAAATGTCCCATGCCTGCCAACGCACGCGAAATGACATCTGAACGTCCAAGAGTGGTCCGAACATGTGGTGCTTTTAACATTTTGGCTTGGAAACGCGCTTCGTGCCACAACGGTGTACACTTTTTCGACATCTCAACTTCCAGAAGTGCTCCGAACCTGGTGTGCTTTGCACATTTTGACTTGGAAATGTGCTTCGCGCCACAACGGCGTGCACTTTTTTGTTATCTCAACTTCTAAATGTGCTCCGAAGCTGAGGTGTTTTGAATCTTTTGACTTGGAAATGTGCTTCGCGCCACACCGGCGTGCAATTTTTCATCTCTCATCTGGCCAGATGGCTCCGCAGCAAGCCTACTTTTCGACCCTCTGGAGACACAAACACAAATCATTGAAAAAACACAGTGTTTCGCGACTTTTCTACCTTTTCGCGCACCTGCATCTTCCTCTGACTCTTTCTCTTCTCTGATCTTCTTTCTTCTCTTCTCTTCTCTGACTCTTCACACCTCTGCTTTTCCATCTGTCCATATTGTCGGAAGTTTGACTTCTAAACTTCCTTCGAATATCCTCGTGGGACTATATCCCACTACAAGGACTTAATGACTCTGACAAAGGCAGGTCCGGGGAGGTACTAGTACCTGACTAGTACCTGACTAGAGGTACTAGTACCTGACCCAATATGACCCAATCAAAGTAAAACCTGGAAAAACAAACAAAAAACAATTCAAGCAAAACAAAACATCAAAACTATTGAGAGAGAGTTTGGTTTTCACTCAAACGAGTGTTGTTTTTTGGTTGTCCCTTGTTTTTTGTTTTTCTGGTTCTGAAATAGAAAAGTAAAAAAAAAACATTGGGAAATTTGCTTTTTTGAATGGATATGAACAATGAAGATCTCAAAAAAACAAAAAAATTGTGTTTGAAACTTTTCAATGCAGAAAACCGAACCTAAAATGTTGGAGAACCAAAAGAACTTGAGTATTTTTGGCTTGTGAGATCTTGATTGATCTTGATTGATCATATCCATTCAAGCCATGTTTTGGTTTTTCCATTTCAGAACCCAAAAAACATCTGTTGAGTCAAAACCAAACATTCTCTCAAAAGCTTTGTTTTTTTGGTTTTGCTCGAATTCTTTGTTTTTTGATTTTCTATTGGTTCACATGATTGCCATCTGTATCCTTATGCTTGCTTGCCTTATCGGTCCTGGGATGTCAAACTTTGATCAAAGTTTCTCATTCAAGAGCTTGCGCGCTATGTGAGACCAAGCTTGGCATACGATGTGCTGTGATGTTGTTTATGCACTTGAATCCTGTCTCAAGATCTCTCCTCAGGATTTAGTTTTTCAGTTTTCCAGCTTTTCAGTTTTTCAATTTTTCAGTTTCTGGCCCAAGATCTCTCCTCAGGACTCAGTTTTTCAGTTTCTGAATTTCTGGCTTCCAAGATTTACCCAAAGAGTCCTGTGCAAATCTTGGAATCTTGGATACATGCATACACATTCCTGTCTAGGTTTGACATATTCAAGCAAAAAAAGTACCTGGAAACTGACACTTTGGGATAATTTGGGGGGAATGGTGGGGCATTTCTTTGAGAACATGTAACATTGCTTTGTAGCAGAATGAAAGAGTCTTAGTAAAGAAAATCCCTTCGTGTGATGCAGTATTTGATTCAAAGAGTACCGGACGCATTGCGTAAAATACTTGAGGCCAGTGGTGCATGTTGTAAGAGAATGTACTGCCTCTGTGTACTAGAATGCGTCAATAGATGCAGTAGTAGTACATGGATGCAGTACTCTTTTGAAAGTGCATCGGACATATTGCACGAAATGGTGGGGCATTCATTTAAAGATTGCACTATTTCTTTCAAAGGGATAGATGAACCAGTTTTGCCTTGAAAGAAAGTCTTTGAATGGACGCAGCGCTCTTTTGATGTGTGTTGTAGCGCAGCATCACTCTTTGCATTATTCCATTACGAAAATGTATGAGAAAATGGAACATTTTAAACTAGCATACTTTGCAAGACTCTTTCATGGGCGCAGTATTCCTTATATTCCTTACAAAATGCAGAGAAACGTGTGAGGTCCCTTTGAAAGGGCACAAAATTGCTTCAATAAGAAAGTTCTCTTAGTCTATGCAATATTCATTGGAAACCGTATACACTATATTTAGAAAAGAGTTGTAGTGTAGCACTACAATTTTGCAATGTTCCATTGCAAAGAAAGCGATACATTCCTTAAACACGGTGGGGCATTCCTTCAAGAAAATGCAACCTGCTTCGGAATAGAATGCCTCAATAGATGCAATAGTACCTAGGGAAAGTGATAGCTTCAAGAAGGGAAAGTGTGAGCTTCAAGAAAAGTCCCTGAATGGATGCAGTACTCTCTTGAAATAGTATTCTGAAAGAAGTGTAGAAGTGTAGCATCACTTGTTGCAATATTCCATTTAAGAAGAGCAACACATTTCTGGAAAATAGATGGCGTAGTATTCCTTGGAAAATGGACAGAAACATAGTGGAGCATTCCCCTGAAATGCGCAGCATTACTTTACTATAGATTTGTTTAATGGATGATATGTTTTATTGAACTGTGTCGTGACGTAGTACAAAATATGTGTGTTCAACAGTGTTGTATCATGACTGTTCTTTTAAGAGGGTGTAGCAGTAACAGAGTGGGCAATACCCTTCAAAGAGACCTTCAAATTTTGCAGTTTTCGTCTAGAAAAACCTAAAAACAAAAAACAATAATACTTGAGTCTTGAACTCAAAAACTTCCTGACAAGAGTCACTTCAAAAACATCTTGACAACAAGACAAGTAAAACTGTCTCAGGTTCTGTGGTGAAATGTGGCATCAATCAAAGGTAAAGAAATGAAAAGCACATTCAAACCTTGCATTTTTCTCTTGCATAAGTAAATCATAATAAAATTAGTTGACAAGAACACATTTTTCAACAAACACTTTCATTCAAAGGGCGCAGCGTTCCTTGAAAAAACGGTGCATTCCTTTTCAACAGATGGCATTGCTTTAAAACTAGTCACTTTCTTGGGAAAGGCACTTTTAACCTCTTAGGGATAGACTCTGTGGAAAACATGTTTTGTTTAAACATACACTTTTCATTGCGCACTATCACTTTCAAAAAGTGAGGGGGTATTGACTTTAGAAAACATAATATAGGAGTAACTGAATCAAACGCACACTATGGGTTTGAGAAGTCTGGGGTATTTGTGCAAACATATACAGTAGTACAGAGGAACATGAGCTATTCTCGTGAGAGAGACATAAAGGGGCTTATGGAGGTTTATGCTGGTCAAAGATGCCATGTCGGGATACATGTTCAAAGCATAAATTCTGGGACTTGAAGATTGGGGTGAGGCGCAGCTGATATGAAAAGGGTGTTGTCTGCTTGCCGATCTTGTCTTCTTGCTTAAACTCATACTCAGCTCTTCCTACATTCAAGTCCTTTACATTTTCACAACTACAAACTACAAACTGCAAGCCACCTTTCCAATGTACTCCCATGCGCCAACAAACCCATATCACATTGAAGGTTATCCTGCAGAGCATCATCGTATCTAGTCTTGACACGTCATTTGTCAGTTTCACAACATGACTGCAATGCTCGGAGTGTGCACGCATCTTGTCCTGCTATTAGTTGTGTCAGTTTTGCAACTTCTTGACAAGCTCAATGCACTCTTCAAAGCCTGCAGCAGTCTAGTCTTGTCTAGTTTTGCTACACTGTTTGCCGCTCTGAACATGTCTGATCTCTTTGCTTTAGCTCGGGCACTGCGTCATAACTATGCAGTCATTGCATTAATCAAGATTTAAGCTATTATATCGTTATTGGCGCGGGGTTAGCATATATATATATATATAAATATACATATACATATATGGGTTTGTCTGGAAATGGTGCACACCCCCAATTATAGCCATTTAATAGGGATAATGAGGATTAACCAATGGATTTGAGGCTACATTATTTTCAGACAAACCTATATATACATATGATTATATAATTCATATCTGTAAATATAATTGATTATAGAGTTCGTATGTGTATATATATATATATATACGATTTTAAAATTCATATGTATATATATATATGATTATGTAATTCCTATGTGTATATGTATGATTAAAAAAAAACATATGTGTACATATATATATATGATTAAAAAAACATCTGTGCATATATATATATATATATGATTATATAATTCATATACA
>Ga0126342_10012454_pt1 | contig 15170 bp, 10 predicted proteins | sample Cyp1metagenome_FD_92528 | JGI IMG/M metagenome (GOLD analysis project Ga0126342, IMG submission 92528) | Coral microbial communities from Lord Howe Island, Old Settlement Bay, Australia - Cyphastrea 1 metagenome | ecosystem: Host-associated > Invertebrates > Cnidaria > Coral ...
CAGCCATTGCGCGCTCTTGCACCGCCGAGCCGAACATCGGGGAGATGCTCTGTAAAGAGCTCTCCTTAGTGTTTGGTCGGGGGTCAAGAGGGCGCATTGGCCAGTGACGCACGGGCGCTTGAGGGGCGGCTGCCTTCAGGTGGGCGGGATACTCTCTGCTCAAGGTCGCCGGCGCAGGGCCTTGGCAGGATGAACGGGCGGCGCCGGGGTTGGGTGTAGTTGGTTGCCGGAGGCGTTGGGCTGAGCGGCTTGCAGCTGGGGCTTGCCCGAGCTGCGAGTCGATCGGCCCTGCGCTGACCCCCGGCCCTGGGCTGCCCCGACCGGGTGATGGGCTTGTGGTATTGTACTGGTCACTCTCGTTAATAGCGGCGCAGAGCTGGCTCAAAGGGGCAGCCCAGGGCCGGGGGAGGCACTTATTTTTTTCTTTTAAAGGGGATATTTTGCGGGGGGGAAAATATCAAAAGAGGCACTCATAAGCATTAAGAGAGAGCTCTCTTCCACCCAGCTGGGTAAGCGAAGACAAGACAAGGCTTTGCAAACGGCTTGCAAATGGCACCAAGGAGTTAAGGCGTTCAACCATGCACTGTAACCAGTCTCGCTTGCAACTTAGTCTTCTTTGTGCTGTCCCATCAACGGTGCACTGTCCGTCCAAGCTCTTGCAAGTCCCAGGCCCAGGGTATTAGACCTAATTTGGAAGACCCATGACAATCTTGGAACAAGACTGATGTTGCAGCAGTGTTGCATAGCGACACCCGCTATGGAGTGTCACTGCCCGTGAATGCAAAGCAAAAAGGCCTTCAATTAACGGCCATGGAGCGGCAACTGGGAACTCATGTGAGATGTGGTGCTTCTTTCGGCTTCGTCATCTTGCAGTCTCATGTTCAAATTCACGGCCAGATGCATCTTTTTGTGCAGAACTTTTTCATACAGATCAATTGCCGGAGTTCAAAATTCCCTCTAGCGTAGATCATCCTACTTTGAAATTTTGTGCAATCGACCATGGAACCATTCCAAATTCACACCAGGGCGAAATGCATGCACAGCAAAAATTGCAGATCAGCCACAGTTGTGTGCGCCATGACATGCTCAGTCACAACAGGGAACAAATTGAAACCCAAATCGAAAACTTTGAATTCATGTAATTCATGCAAGCGCAAAATAAAATGACGCAAACAGTCACAGTCGACCCTGAATTTGGTTACGGGCGTTAGATCACCTAGACCCAAACTAACAAACTGGCTCCGGAAGTGCGACAAACAAGGACTCTAGGACCTTGCTATCGCATCCAAAAATTGGCACTGAACATCAACGTATGATCTTTTCATATCTTTTCTCTCGTTTGTATTCGTTTGTCACTAGAACTATCTAGAACTGTTCGCCGTATTTTTGAAGCAAAGCTTCGAGACCAGTGTCTCCCAGTGTGGGCAAACGGTTTGTCGGTTTGTTCATGTTTGATCATGCTTATTGATCTTATTGTGTCTACGCGGCCTGTTCAGAGTAGCATTTCGTTGAGCTTCAATTTGGACTAGAAGTGGTGCATGACACGTGCATGATGACCATGGATGGTCTTCAGATTGGCCGGATCCAGATCCCAGCTGTGATCCCGACTGTGACCGACTCCAGTCGTTCTGGTCGTGCCTACGGCAGTTCTGACTGCGGGCTCTGGTCTTTGCAGACGCGCCACACGCTGAAGTTGAAGAGGCAGGCCATTGTGATGGCGTGACGATGGCGCCATGTTAAGCGAGCGTGTCTAACGTGAATTGTTTGATCATGTTTGATCCTATTTGGAGAATCCGACACTTTGCAATCTTTTGAACGTTGCGCTTCACATTTTGATGCTGATGTGATCCTCAGCTTTCACTCTACTTGCAGCAGCCTTTGTGCATTTTACGCATTTGGATGCATTTGGAAAAAAGGGGTTCACTCACAACCGGTCAGCACGCTGCTTCCAAGTCGAGGATGTCGAACGTGTTTGTTCACGTTTTTTTGTTGGCTGGCTCGAAACATCGCAAAGTGTTGGTTCTGCATTGACTCTCTGAAATGTCTCTGACAATGATGGATTGTTTCGGATGAATGGCAGGTTTGGAAGTTTTTGGCCTGCGACACTAGTCACGGGCCTGGGGACAAGGCTCAAGATGTCAGTGTGGTGTGGAGATATAGCAAGCGGAGCCAGCAGTGAAAGGTACCATTGACTTCAGATTAGTAATTGCCGCGCGCAGTACCATCACCGACTTGCAAGCCGACTGTGGCATTTGATCCTCCATGTCACAATGACAACCATGGCACTAAACTAAACCTCTTTGTTGAGAGAAACATTGTAACATCATGTTTTCATGCGGATGAACATATTCGACGTTGCAGTGGCCAAGAGACTTTGGTGATTTTTCGACCGTCATAGATTTGTGCAATTTTGTGCTCAGTGCATCTCAGTGCCTTCTGCGCAAGGCAACTTCGGCGCTCTGGACGGCCGCGAAGGACCCCGCAACTCAAAGGGCCTTAGCGGCCTTAGCGGCTAGATGGATAGACGATGATAGACGGATGGATGGATAGACGGATAGACGGATGGATCGCGATCGCAAGATGAGATGAGATCAGATACGAGTACATTCTGAGTACATGGATTAGATATGACTAGATTACAGTAGACCAGTTCAGAGTGGACTATAGATTGGCATAGATTGGCTAGGTTCAAGAACCACACTTTCCTTTCATTTTGCGCTACAGGAGAAATCCCCTCTATGCTTCATCCTCGGAGGCCGCATTGGAAGAGGGCGGCTCAAAAGATAGCTGAGATGGACCAACAAAATCCAACAAATAGGACAAGTTTAGTTTTGAACATTTGATTTTATATTGAGGCAATAATTTTGATTGAACCATACCCAAGTATTCTCAGTTGGAAACCAAACATCGCTAATAGCAGTGGCTTCAACCATGGATGTTTAGTAGCTCTAGGACTCTAGGTGCTGCCAAGTTTGGAACAGTTGAGACGGCACATCAACATATATCAACTCAGAGGCTGGCGAAGCCTCCAACCTGGTGATGTGCTTTGACTTCGACGGAGTTGCAGCCTTTTGCAGCCTTGCATTTGGAAAGACTTGGGTTTGAGTTTTTGACAGATACATTTTATTTCTTGTTCTGATAGCACTGATCTTCGTGCATACCAAGGTCGTTTGTGACTCTGTGAACGAAAGCTCCACTGCCGCGTGGTTCCCAGCTTAAAGCGTCGCTCTTTCAACGATTGGAGTATAATTTCAGTATAATGCAGCTGTCATGTAAAGTCATGATGGAACTCATAAACGCTATAGCCTTTGTTGTCTTCGTGGTCCAGTTTCAGGCCTGGAAGCATGCCAAAGAACTGTGGCCGAGCTTGGCTTTGGGAGATTCACCAGAGTTGGAACCTCAATCTTTCATCCCTGGGAGATTTTGCAAGGCCATTGTTGTCTGTTGAGCTCACTCACAGCACATTCCTCGGCATGGGCGGCTTGCAGATGTGCAGAGGCCCTTCTTGGAACCAATGCGGCTGGTGCTCTTGGCTCGCTTAGTGGTCCTTGTGATTGCCAACTCTGTACTTTCGCATTACCCGATCTTGGAAAGCCTAGGAACAAATCGAGTCCTTATTTTGTATCCTGCTGCACTGCTGCACTTGTCATTCTGATGTAATTCTTGCATGGTCTTGCATGTTTGCAAGTGCCGGCTGACTCGAGGTGCGTCCTGTGGTGGAAACTGGCTGGGAAAACACTTTGATCATCAGGAGAATTTCAGGGCATAAGCAGCAAGCTGAAGCAAGCTTTCACTCGTACCAAAAGATCCAAAAGGCTCCAATGGCAACGGCGGGCATACACAGAATTTTTGGCACTTGTTGGACCACAGAAATGCATTCGTTTGTGGCATCATATTGATAGGATTTGGTAGGTATATTACGGTATATTATGTATATTATGTATATATATATATAATTATATATATATGTATCATATATAACAGACAAACTACATACATATATTATATACACAGTATATTGATACATTATAAGCATATCTGACACTGTACTTTAATGTTTGTTCCATTCCAGTAATTGTATGTATTTTAACGTATATGTTGCATATGCATATATTATATAATATCATATAATATAATGTTTCAATATGAATTTTGTTTTGTCTCATCAACACTTGTCAAAGCTTATCGTTGTTTGCTTTGTTGTTTGTCTTAGTCAGGTAATATCAGATCGTATCAAGTAGCATCTTATTATATAAGTTATATACATCATATTCATTGAGTCTAATTTCTTCAATTTAGACATTTCTTGAGATACTTTTGGCATCTCGAAATGCATTTCGCAAAAAGTCTGCAGGATCCTTGCAGAGGCAGACTTGGTCGAAGCCTCGCAGCGCTTTCAAAAGCGCCGAGTGCTGAGCGTGATGAATCCTGAACGACGCAGGAGAACACAATTTGCATCATTTCAATTCATTTCAATTCATTTCAATTCATTTCATTCTTTTTCATTCAGATTGATTCATCTTGCAGATTATTTGCATCATTTGGTTTGGCATTCTGGATTAGGCATGAAGAACAAGTTGGAACAAGGGCTTTCTATACCACGAGGAGAGTTTTCCATGCTTATGCTACCTGGACAGTATCTGAAACTGGCTAAGGCCCTGCCAAGCGTAGAGCAAATGCGGACGTCTCAGCCAGTGATCGAAAAGCTGTATTTCCATGTATTTCTATCCATCCTTTTTACAATCCAGCAGAAGGAGTATATGAGCTACAGCCAAAATTTACTGTAATGCAAAGTAGTATTCGAGACATCTTCATTTTCTGGAAATTGAGCTGGGGCTTGGAAAACGATATATATATATATAATACACTCTTTAAAAAAACCATAACATTTGCTATGTTCCCAAAATCTGAACAACGATAATACACTCTTCAAAAATTGACGACTTGGAGCTATATACTAAATAGTGACCGTGGCCTATATAGTTTTTGGTGGCACTGGAAATAGCACATGCCCAACCCCAAATTGTACAGACAAATACAGCAATAACACATATATATATACTATTTATGATATACATAACATAAATATGTTGCGGTCTGTTGGATCCTTGAATTCTGCAATGTGCATGCACAGCTTGCTGTCGTTGGCATGGTGAGTCCAGTACTTACAGAATACTTACAGAAAGACTGATGGATCGTTTCGTTTGAGAGGTATCAACAAGTAAGGTGGTGTCTTAAGAACACAAGCAATGAAGACCTTTGAGTCAACTGGACTTGGCAGATTCGATCCAAGGTGGCCAGTTTGGGAGGGCCATCTTTGCTAGATGAACCAGAGTCGTGGCGCCCTGAATATTTTCCTTGGATTGTGGGAACATTGGGAACGACTTGCTGAAGAAGCTGGTTGTTCTCGGCTCGTTGCACGAACAAGCCATGCTCTGTGATATCAGCTACTCTAGGTGGTGTTCCTTCAGTCTTTGCTCCTCGAGTCATTTGCGTCAGTTTTCAATTATTCTGAAACAGTAGCAATGTCTAGCATATGCTCACTTAAGGGACTGATCTACGCAGCCCATAGCAGTTTGTTCTAAAGCATTTCGATCACAGAAACAGAGAACTTGAAGAGGAGCCCAGGTTGACAAACCCCAACTGCCAACCTCCCTTTGCTTGCAGCTTCTTTGAGCCCTTCTTTCATACTGACGCAAGAACATCATGTATTGCTTGTCTCTGAGATCTTCGTCAGCCGAGCTGATTGACAACCTTGGGTATTTGCCTCAGCCAGCTCTGTCCATCACTTTGATTGCATCCCATGATAGCGTGCCTTTCCTGTTGGTGGAGACGAATCAAACCTCCTAACTATGGAATCAAGATAAGATATTGCATACTGACCACACTGCATGCACCTGCATCCTTTCATCTCAGCAACTCTGATATCACAACACAGCTCTGTAGACTTCATCTTTCCTCCCTGAGGATAGCTGGACTGATGTGTAAGAACATTCTCGGCAGTCTCTTCCTCAAAATGACCTGTCATATGATTCATATGCCAAGTCAGATGTTGTTTGATTGTTTGACTGTCTATTTTTTGGTCTTCGCCCTCCTTCCATCACATTTCTGTCAGACTCTTTCTTTTGACTCAAAGTTTCAAGTCAGGAGGTTGCTCTTGGCAGGGCATCTTCCTTTCCCGAGCACGCCTTGAACTTAGGCTGGGAGCGAATCAGGGACCAAAAAATTGCCGAGCTGCAACTCGATGTTGAGGTGCCGGGTTGGTTCATGTTGGTTCTGCACTCTCTTTGCAGTACTTTGCACATCTTTGCACCCGTGTCTCCTTCTTTCACTGCTTGTCTTGCCAGTCTCCCTCCTCAAGAAATGCACATGGGATATTTGAATGACTTAGAGCGACAATTGAGTGCCTGTTTAGCTGTATGCTTCTTCGACGAGTGTATGTGTTGCCATGTTTTCGTGCTTGTCTCAGCAGGAACTCATTAAGGGCTTTGGCGACGTGGGGGCCCAAGTGGGCTGAAGGACTTCCTGGATATCTCCTCGGCTCATGGGAGTATATGCAGACTCTTTCAGCTAGAGCGTTGTGATGGATTGTGATTTCATGTTTTCAGAATTGCTGTTGAATGATTTTGCTCCTTTGCAAACTTTGGTTTCGAGAATTGATAAGATTGGAATTGGAGGGACTCGTTGTGCAGAGTCATTGGCGCTTTCAGGTCCGAGACAGATGGATGGCACAGGATCTCAAGTCCTGGTTTGTTGGGCCACCTAGCAGGCTTAGCAGACTTGGATACCTGGCACCTCTTGGCACCTATCAGCTCGGAAAGCGTTCGAACCTTTCCATCCTCATTCTACAACTACACACTTTACCCGGTTGATGTTAGAGGCTGCAGGGTCCTGCGTGCAGAGTCTTTCTTGATTTGCTGCACATAGTTTTTGCAGCTGAGGGCTGCAACATGGCTTATGACATTGCCAGATTCTCAGTAGCCGAGCAGGGTCTTAGATTCGGGCTAGTGGTGCTTAGAAGAAAGGAGGAGAAGTTTCCCTGGGCATAGCTGAGATATATCTGAGATGAATTCAGATGTCATTTGAAGGTACCAAGCCGCGATGATGTTTGATGCACCAGCGGGGAAGAGATCACGGAAAGACTTTGACCCTTTGCAGGTTGGCCAGTCAGAGCACAGTAATTCATCCTTACGATCCAAATCTATAAGTAGCAGCAGTCCCGGAAGTTATTGATGTTTTTCTATGTTTTTCTAACAACATTTGATCTGTTATGCATTGCAAGCAATCTGCTCTCAAGAGATCAAGCTTGCTGCACCAAATTTAGAGAGGCCTGCAGATGGATGGCTGAGTCTGAGGTTCCTGACGTTATGGTTGAAATGCTTTCTCGTGGCGCGCAGGCTGGCACATGCAAGTGACAAGTGAAGTTGGAAGAATTTACAAAAGCAGTCAGCACACACACACAGAGACTGACATACAGCATTTCCAGCTGCAGGTGTTTGTGATAACCACGATGCTTGGCAGCATTGGCCTAGGACGAGTTGCCAGGCTTGGCATGATCGAGATTCTCAACAATGCTGACAATGCTGGTGCAAGTTTTTTGAAGCTACCTCTGCCTCCTGATAGGGTGTGAAAGAATCTGGACCTTTGTTGATCACGGTGTCCTTTATGTTTGACTCGCCTACAGATGTGCCAGATGAACATAGATGAACGAACCTTGGAAAAGGATGGAAAAGGAACGTTCTGCAAATTGCTCACCGCCGCCCAACTACCAGAATTTAGGAGGGCAATTCTTACATATGGAATTGTCGTTTTTCCGTTTTGAGATAATTTTTCGGATGTCTGTTTCCCTTCTTCTCTGCTTCTCCGCTTTTCTGCTTCTCTGAACCTTTGCCTTTCCATGCTTTTTTTGCTTCTCAAGCCTAAATACACGGCCCTAAACCATCCCAGAAAACTAAAGCAACCCTAAGTAAAGCCTAAAGAACCCCGAGATAAACCTGAAACTTCGCCCAATGTATAAACCCTAAACCAGTCCTAGTTCGATCCTAAACCAACCCTAAATAGATCTTAAACCAAGCTTAAATAAAGCCTGGGCCTAAACCAACCCTAAATAAACCGTAAGCCAACCTTAAATAGATCCTAAACAAACCCGAAATAGATCTTGGTTCTAAAACCAACCCTAAATTGTCAATAAAGCTAAAACCAGCCCCAAATAAACCCTAAACCAACCCTTAATGAACCCTACTAGTAGTTGCAAAATACCATGCGACATGAACAGTTGGAGTACCAAAACCTTGCAAACACCAAGGTTCGAACTCCGAAATGTTGCAAATGCCATTGAAATGGCAGCTTTCAGCTCCAAAATGCTGCAAATAGCAGGGAAAGCGGACAGAACAGGAAATCAAAAAATCCCAAGACAGAAAAACAATAATTCCCAAAACAATTCTTGACCCGAATTGAAGCCCAGACTTCAAAAATAGGTTCTGTTCCACCTGTTCCTCAATTGGACCTTGGGCCCACACTGGGCTTTGTTTGAGTTATCGGATAGAGACCCGCGCCAGACCAGTTGAACAAGTCTGCACAAATCTAGCTCCAGGAAAGGTGGACGTGTTTGATGCATATAATATCATATAATATCATATAATCATATAATTTATTGTGATATATATATAATACAATTAGACACGTGCAAGTCATTACGTACTAAAACTTACTATATATTGTTTAAAGATCCATCAATTTCTCAATCGATATGATACGATACACAATATAGATCTTTATACATAAACACATCTCTACATTATATGTATAATATGTGTATATATATAATACACACATATATATATAATGTATATATATATACACATATGAGTGACCATCAATACCCCCGCAGAAGAGTTTTATACACACGTATCGTTGGATTATGTTGTTGTCATTTTGTGGTGCATTTCGCCTGAGAGGTGCAAGAAAGCGCAGGGGTGGGCGCACGATATATTAGTACTCGTATATGTTTTTTCCCTTCAATTAGGATGTGTGGTACTGAACAGGTTTAGCAGAGCATCGATCAATTTCTTGGAAACCAGGTCTTGGACAAGCATCGATTAAATTTACCAGCGGCGCTGGTCTGAACCATGTGTCTGTGCTATACATAAAGAACTCAAATCACATGGATGAATTGATTCCCGAATGGTGTCAGTATGGTCGAAAAAGAGTGTAGCTCACATAGAAGTTTAATTCCCAAACGGTCCCCCCGAACTTAAAAGAAGGTTGACGCGAATCATATTTCAAGGGGTATTGTAGAAGGAGATGCATTCACAACTAGTTGCACACATCATCAAGGCTACAAATTGCAGCAACATTTTCATAGATTCGCATGCACCTACACATAGATGGACATCGCAATGCAAGGAACAATGACATACTGTACCTTGGCACAACTACTAAATGAAGTTTCCATTGAGTGATCTACTTTGCATTGCGCTGCACTGCATTGCTCATCATTGCCCTGCATTGCAAATTCGAGGGAGCTGGCTCCATACTGGGTACTTTGCCTTCCCACTGCATGTGCCTGGAATTTTGGACCTGATCAGCCCGAGTCCCGAGGAAGCAGAAACGCTTTGCAAAGGCACTTCTTGAGGACAGGCAATCCGGCTCCGTGTTGAGAGAGACCAGGTGTCCAAACAGGAAAGACAACGCTTTGGCACTCGCATTTCGCATCAGGAAAATTCAGGAAATGCTTACACCGTGTTACAATTGATTATGATTTCTTGCAAACCAAAAGTATGCTTTACCAGGACTTTGGAGTTGAGCTGCCGGAAGCGAACCTTTTTGTTCTCACCTCACATCACGAACAGACGGTCTCTTCTTTTCAGAGATGAAATTTTCTTTTTGTAAAACGGCAGAACGGAAGCATACGGAAGCATTGAGCGTTTGTTCCAATCAAACATAGCTGAGAGAGGATAGAGAGGGGGAACTCCGTGGGATGTCAGCAGCCAAGGCATTGGAGGATGGCCCAAAGACCAAAGTTTTAAAGTCTTTGCTCGCCAAATCCGAGTGCCCGCTGGCATGGACGTTCCTATTCTTGCATTTTAATGCATTCTAATATATTTTAATATATTTTAATGCCTTTTAAGGCTATCTATCATAGTCATAGCTGCTTTGTGTCTTGGAACGTGTAGCTTTGTGTCTCCCAGACTTCGGCCCTGATGTGATGTGACACATGTCCAAATTAGCGTCGAAGAGCAATGCAAACTGATGAGGTCAGTGCAGGTCAGTGCAGGGTGGTTTGAAGATGGACTGGCAGAATGACCGCATGCACTGTGCAATCAGGTACGAAGGAAAAGAGTTCCACTTTATTGAGGACAGGCCAATTGCATTTGATTGCCATAGTTTGAGCGCATTGACCGAGTGGAGTCAAGGTCACACCTACACCTTGACGATGGCTGCGATTGTTTTATCAAGCGTCAGAAGTCACATTTAGGACCATGAAGACAGGCAAGTTGGAACTTCCATGAGCCTCCCACCCCAAAACAATTTCCGTAGACATATAAAGGAGCGTAAAGAGTGCTTTTGATTCTGCTGCACCTGAGCCTGAATGCCGCTCGCGTTCTTGGATATGGATGGAATAGATGCAAACAGCATCAAACAGTCATGTTCCATTGAACGCGTATTGCCGTATTTTTGATGTGGTTGCAGTGGATACGTGACCGATACGCCAAGGTGCTACAGTGCAATGAAAGCAGATGGGAAACAAATGTCTGGCAAGCTTGCAATATCTTCAATAACAAGGAAAGTATGCCTGAGTATGCAAAGACGTTGAAACGTTGAAAAGCCTGGTACTGGAACCCTGGCAGGACATGGCAGGACTAGAATGACTAGAACCCACATGTTGACAGGCCCAACAGGCCAGGCTAAAAGATGCTAAAAGGCCAAAAGGCCAAAAGGCCAACGAAACGTTCCGAGACGTTCTTTGACGATTCTATGAGATCATGCGTGCTGGTCGCATCGCAATGTCGATCGCGCCGGATCCCTTCGTGCCTCCCTGCGTTGCGGAATTGGAGCTCAGAAGGCCCACGAGGAACAGTGATGAACAGGGGCAGCCACTCGACTCTGCAATGATACAGTATGCACTGATTCTAGATGATTCTTCGGCAACTAGTTGACCTCGGGATAGACTTGACTCAGATTTTCAGATTTCAAGTCTTACTTATCTTACTTTACTTCGAAGGTCACTGCAACACCTTTGAGCTTTGGAAAGAAAACATGTGGAAGGCTATCTTCTCCAAAGACTGAATTGTCCACAAACAGCAGTTTTTTGAATGTGTGGAAGCACTCAGTGTTTGAGATCTAACATTTGCATGCAGGGGGCCACTGTTTCGCGCCCTGTTCGTCAAAGCCAGTCAGCTTGTCGTTCGACCACTCAATCCCCAATTTCAAATGCATCAGAAGATCCTTGGGTTTGATGCCCAAGTTTCTTGTCGAAATGATGGAAACACAGAACCAGTCGGTTTTTATTTGCTTTCATCTTCTTTCCCAATTTCCTGCCTTACATTCACTACATACTTTGATATGTCCATGGTATGGCAGGTGGGCAAGCTCAAGCACCTTCGGAGGTCTTTCGGAAAGCAGATTCTTTAGGGTTTACGTTTTTCGATCTATACATTTTGATAGGTTTCCCAGCTTAAGTATGTGACCTTTTCAAAACTCCAACTTTCGCTGCCAAAAGAAAAACAGGAAGAGTCTTGGCACTTCTGCGTCCCCTGGAAACGGATAGAGCACAAAGGCAACAAGAAGAGCACAGGCCCTTTGAAAGAAATATTAATATTGTTTCTGTATGGTGGTATTACATTATATTCACCTGCTTGCTGATCTAATATTACGGCCAGGCGCTGTGTGTTGCCCGGAAGGTTCAAATGGTGTTTAAACAACATGTTTAAACATTATCCTTAAACATGCTCAAACACCTGCGCAGAGCCAGTTTTTTGAGATTTCCCAGACGACGAACCCTAAACGCTAAAACCCTAAACGCTAAAACCCTAAACCATCCTAAACCCTAAAACCCCAAACCCTAAAACCCTAAACCCTAAAGCCTAGGCTCTGAAAACTTTGAATCCTGAACTGGAAAACACTGGGTATAAGCAGTATTTTCATGTATTTTCTGCAATCTCTCCTATCATATATTCGACAGTACGACATTCTCAATGTTAATGTCTGGGCAACACACGGCGTCTGTGGGTAATATTACCATAAACTACTCTGTGGTCATTGTCATTTGTTTTCATACCAAAACTTCAAAATCTGCCTGTACCAATGCTACTCGCAAGTGTGACCAGTTGCCCTCAGTTTCAACATAAGTTCAACAAGGCCTCTACATTGCTGCTGGGAGTATCGCCCTTTGGGACACCAACCGACGATGCCTGTGATTCTGTAGTCAACTCTGCTTGTGATTGACTTCCAAGAGGACACACACACAATTTTAAGATATTTTAACCATTTTTAACCCTTGGATACCCTTGGTGCAGGTCACCGGCCGAGAAGTAGCAGCTCTCAGCATTGCCCTGCGCGAGTATGGTCGTCGCATGGACGAGGCAGCACTGCGCTTGTTGCCAGAAGAGGCCAAGCATTGAAAGCAACGAAGCATTTACCGGGAGGGCAATGGCATGCAATGGCAATGGCGGAAAGACATGGAAAGACAAAGGACAATGATGCATAACGATGCAAAAAGATGCACAAAGATGCTTCCAGCCGTAACAGTAGCGATTGCAAAAATCGCAGACTTGCAAAAGAGGAACGCAGAATAAGGCAGATGCATTGTATGGGAAGAGGACTGATTTGAAGGACAATTTATGTGCAGTAGAGCAGAGATGTGTTTAGTTTAGTCCCTAGGAACGAATAGGTGTATTAGTATACCGTACTTGAAGCAGATTGAGCCTGAGTGTTGCAGCGATTCTGGGAAATTGGGGTGAGTGTTTGTATGCAGTGGATTTTGAAGTAATATGGAACCGAATGGAATGTGATGGGCTTCTTTGCTTTAGACGTTGCACAGGCAGCTGCCAAATTGGTGGCTTTCAACATGGCAATAGCAAGCTGCGCAAAGGCCAGGAAAGGAAAGTATGCATGCTCTAAGGATGTTGATCGCCGCAAAAACGAGAAGTGACGAGAAGATACGAGAAGTGTTCCTTTACGTTACTTTTGCAGATTCACAAAGTTACCGTCACCGTCAGCTTTTTTTTCGGGAGGACTCGACAAACTCATGGAGCACCTTAGACATCGATTCAGAAAGAGCAACTTAAAGAGCATGTGTTTTTGCAAATGTTTGAAGCTTTTTCTGCAGCACTGATCTCAACATCCCCACTACGGAGGTCAGCCATTGGAATGTTGCGGTCATGTGCTCAGTTGGAGGAAGTCAGAGCACTTTGACATGTGCAATTATTTTCTGCACAACAAGCCTTCAATGGTTGCCTCCGCCAAGTCGAATGGCATGATACAGTACTCTCTGACACCTGCTTTTTCTCCAAGATTTAACAATTAAGGTAGTTCTGGCCGGAGAGCTTGACTATTTTGAGATATTTTGATAGTATTTTTGAGATTTTTTGAGTATCATTGAGTGCGTGACACATTGTGACACATTGTGTAGGTGTGCGTAGGTGTCTGTAGATATTCGCCAAATCTCCAAACCACTTCTGCTGTGATCATCCCAGGCGTATTTGCTGCACTCGATGCCGGAGAAGGCAAGCTGGTGCTGTCGGCATCGGAATGCCCAATGCCTGCGCAAAGCAGGGTTTCAGCCGTAAGTAGGTAAAAGATGGTAAAAGGACTTTGTAAAATGATGTAAAATGTATTAAAATGTGAAACAAGTGAAATTGTGCAAAGCGTCCCGTCGATTTTTGGATCCAGATGTCACGAACGAAACCTCATCAATTGCGAATGAAACCTCATGAATTTCATATGTGGATCTACATGGATCTACACACTATCTAACTACGTGCTGAAGATCTAGGGCCTAGGTCAAAGCATTGAGTAGTTTCGAAGTAAATGGCCAAATATCAAGACTTGTGTGGAGTGGATGCAGCGTAGCTACTAGGACTGCCAACCAAATGCGGTGAGCTTCACAGCCGCTATGAGTGTCGTTTGCCAAAGAAGTACAGACTGGATGGTGGGATTTGGTGGGTTTCTTTGTGGAAACATGCCTAGCATTTTGTGGAACCGGATGTCGCTCTCTGAGACTCGTGGACAAAAACAGATCAGGATGAAATCCTTCAATTGATTGAACACCGTCATGAGTCATCAGTGTAATCTGCAAGCACTTTTCGGCAATTTCTGGCAGGCTAAGTCAACACTCTAATTTGGATTTTCCTTTGCTCGGCCTTTGGGCTACGCGGCTACATGATGAGACAACATGAGACAACATTTCACATTTCTGCGGGCACCGCTCTGCATCCGTGTACCTGCCAAGGCCTGCAAGAGCGCAAGCCAGTGGCGGATAGCTTTGTCTTTGATGCGCAGTTTTCAGCATAGCGGACTGCCAATGGATGCCTTTGCCTGCAGTGCGGCCACTTGGCTGAAGGATGCTGAAGGAATCTTGGGAACCTTTCGTGGCTGTGGAAAAGGGAAGCAGCCATTTCGGATGGAGAGCACAGGAGAGCTCTGAGACGGGGCAACAAGAACGAAGAACATATATACAGTATATATATATATAGGAACTGCTAGTGATTGATGAGTCATCTAGACCCACTTGATGAGATTGATTTGAATCTCTGCATATCTATCATATCTTTGCTTAGAGCCTCTGTAGGAAAACGTGGGAAAACGTAGTTGACATATGTTGACATCAATTTTCTTTGTTTTTTGACCTGATTTTGTAAATGTAGATCAGATATGATCAAGCTCCATGTTTGGGACAGCACATGCCCTCAGCACGAGAACCGGAAAATATTTGCTGTGCAACCAGAGGCCATGAGTGCCTGTGAAAAGGGTCGCCTTTGGTCACAGGCCTTGAGGTGGGGCGAGAAGTTTGAAATCACGTGATACATCGTGATACAACGATTGTAGTAATCGAAGGAAGTTTAGAAGCTATACTTCCGACAATATGGACAGTTGAAAAGCAGAGGTGAGAAGAGTCAGAAGAGAAAAGATCAGAAGAAAGAAGATGTAGATGCGCGAAAAGATAGGAA
>Ga0126342_10012455_pt1 | contig 15169 bp, 16 predicted proteins | sample Cyp1metagenome_FD_92528 | JGI IMG/M metagenome (GOLD analysis project Ga0126342, IMG submission 92528) | Coral microbial communities from Lord Howe Island, Old Settlement Bay, Australia - Cyphastrea 1 metagenome | ecosystem: Host-associated > Invertebrates > Cnidaria > Coral ...
AGAGTTTAACGGGGGTGGGAGAATTAAACCCTTATTGAAAATCTTCAATGAATGTAAGAGTTTAACGGGGGTGGGAGAATTAAACCCTTATTGAAAATCTTCAATGAATGTAAGAGTTTAACGTGGGTGGGAGAATTTATATGAGATGTATAGTGTGAACAAAAAATCCTTGTAATTTACGCTATTCTGGGCTTGGGCACCACAAGGGGCCTGTGGGTATTATTACATGGAGGTTTTTTCTAATGGCTGGGGGCACCCCCAGCCCCAGTCATCATCCATTTTTGTTTGGGATTTTCCGCTACAAACCATCCAGCTATTGGGGTACACCCATGACTATTGAAACATCCAGACAAGAAATCTGCGCAGGAGTACTACCGCTGGCCTGGTGATCTCTCTCCATCATTGGGTCTGAAGTTCAGCGACGTGCCAACAGGTGGGATGTAGCAAGTGGAACTGAGATGTGGAAAACCAAGCATTTGATGGGGATAGAATGGGGATATAATGGTGCCATATATACTGTGTATATATATATACACATACATCCATATAGAATAAGAACATAGAACATACGATTATTTCGGTAGGCCTGAACATGTAACATGGCCTCTCAAGTAGCAACTTTAACGGGGAAAATGAAACGAGTGACGATCAATTATGGGGTATCCTATTTTCATACAAACCCATTTGGATGGTGGTTGGTAAGTTACCATAGTTTGTGCAAGGAGGCAGGGGCATGAGCAAAAATAGGATTATATAATTTATACTTTTGTAGTATATTGTTTAATGGATTTTAATGATGTGATGGTTTACCAAGGTATGAACATTTTCATTATGAGTGTAGGGATTAGTTTTTTTTTTCCCCCATCCATGTCCATTAGCCAGTTCAGGTTGTTCTGCGACATTGGATGATTTGCTCAAATTGGATGGCGCTCAAAAAATTAGTGTTCCCCACAGTGGTTCTGTTTTCATTGGTCAAACTGCAAAGCACATGGAAATCACTGTTGGCACCAAAAATTCTGTTTTCATTAGTCACTATTAATCACTATTAATCACTATTAATCACTATTAATCACTGTTTACCACCGTGTTGTGAATTCACTGGTTGAATCCACACCTTTGTAGTTTCGTCGTCCAATCTCCAGACATCGGGTTTAGCCAAAGGAGGGCTGTTCAGCGATCCATCCTATGGTTACTATGGCCATGAATTGAGCATTCGAAGCCAAATTTTGTTGGTGAAATGGTGATCTTGAAGATCTTGGCTTAGCTTCGTGGTTTGGGGCTTCGCCCGACCGTTCGGACATCATTGGTCCCCTTTGGGCCGATTTTTCACATTCCAAGTTCCTAGTTTTGGTTGGTTGAAGATGTGTCCCCATGAAACCATCGAATTTCCCAATTTTGGACACCGATACAAACAAAACCCCAAATTGGTTGGTTGGTCCCCCTATTGTTTTGATCTGCACCCTATGGTAAACTAAATAGATATGGAAGATCCACCATTCACAGCAATCATTGTTTGTTTATGTCGGTGCTTCTCCAGAATTGGCCTCCCCAAAGCATTGCACAATGGTAACTTTTCATTTTTTTTTTGTGATTCGCCGGTCCCCAATTTCAGGAACCCCCTATATATATATAATTATATATATATATGTCAGTAACTGCTAGTCAACCTCCCTTATCTATATTTTGAAGGGACAAATTACAGCCAAACCCGTCTATTTTTTTCGTGGGTAAATAAGCCAACCAGCCATGCATTTTCCGAAGAAAACCCGATTATCCAGTGATGGATTTCCCTAATTGTTGGTGAAATACTCATGTATTCACTGACCAGCGAACCCATGGTTTAACTAACCACGATGACTTTCCCGAGTTGATTTGATTCCGTTTTAATGGCCATTGTGATTGGTTAACACCAGTTTGTGGGTAAATATAGGATAATCAGAATCATCTACTGTAAATGCATAGGCGACTTCCAGCAAACCAGGTGAAATTACAAGAGGGTATCCCATGATGAAACTAATAAGTGAAGAAAAATCGGTAAACTAGTCATATTCTATTGCAGGTTTTCTTTTGTTTGAAACAGTAACAAATGACCCCACTATGGTTAGATGAACTAGCTCCACGCTTGACAGACGGTCGTGTTGCTTTATGCAAATAGTGCCATGCCCGCCATCAAATTTGCACCATCTCCCAATCAAACCCCGGAAAAAACTACTGAAATTTATAGGAAAGAAAAGAGAGTAGCATCAAGAGCATGCGGGAAGTGCTAAGAGAAAGTTTAGAGCGTAGTACCAAGAGGTTTTTGGAAGTTCTTTAAGAACGTTGAGAACGTAGCAACAAGAGTGTGTTGGAACTTCCATGAAAAAGTTTAGAACTTAGCACCAAGAGTGTGTGGAAAGTGCTAAGAAATCTAAGAATAAGTTAATCAATAGCATCTGAGAGAAATTACAGCCGACAAAAAGTTTCTTACGCCCCCCCAAAACCCCCCTATCCAGATCCCCACCCGGTTCCCCCAAAAATCACATGGTTGTTCGTGCACAGTTTCCAACTGACGTGCACAACTTCTAACTGACGTGCGCACCCTAAAATGCATTAAAAAAAACACGTGGCCATCTACCAAGCATGTGCCAACTAGTGACCAACTATTTCCCACTATTAGTAAGACTATGGTTAGATGAACTATTCACCATCAACCACAAACCATTTTCACTATCCATAAGATTAACCAATAACCACAGCTTGATCAGGTGGTATCAGCTGCTTAGTTTATCAATCTTAGCTACACCAACCATACTCTGAAGAGGGTATACTCCCTGGTCATCAAACATGGATTGCCGGGTCACATCTCGTCCGGGGATTCCATCCATTTCCGAGAAAGCCGCTGGCGCGCCCATTGGATGCCAAGATAAAAACATCTTGAACTAAAGAATCCCCATCTTTTTGATGGGATAAAAACAGTCATATTCCATGAAAACATGATTCTTACCATGAAAAACATTTAGGGAATGAAATCCCACCAAAAACAATCATTCAACATCCAGCGAGATCCCACATTGCACCCTACGCACCCGACGCACCCAGCGCACGCGGCGCACCCGGCGCACCCCACGCACCCAGCGCACCCGGCGCACCAGGCGCACCCGGCGCACCCGGCGCGCACAGCGCAACCTCAACCTGAAGTCACGCTTTCCCGCTGCACTGCGATCCCATAAAAAATCTCCTGGAATCCATGGAAATCCCCATTTTTTCCATGGTTTTGCCTCTGTTTTCGCGCTGAAAAACGGCCAGGCTTCGCCGCCTTCAGCAAGGTCCCTCTGAGCGGCTGGGCACAGATGGTGGCCTTCGCCGGCACGGTGGAGCTGTTTCAATATGTGCCTCGGTCCTCGGACACCGCTGGAGAAGTCCGTAGCGAAAATGGGGAAGTCAAACTATAGTACTTGGGTATAAGTCAATACCTATAGATACATTTTTAGTGGGATGAACATCCATTTACCAGCTATTTTGGGGTTCACTAGGTACCAGGGTTTTGACCCATCCCCACTTATAGATTGAATAAACTATAGTAACTATGATTTAACCAAAGATGGCCAATGGGATATACTGGAATATATTCTCAAGAAATATCAAGAATGTTTATTGTCTTGAAAATTAAGGGCATTACCTGACAGAACTGGGGATATTATGGGATATGATTCCTAACAAGACATATCTAGTTTTTTTTCCTAACCAGCAAACACTTTTTTTAGCTCTGCACCCAAGACAGGAAATGCTTTTGCACACGGCCATACTTCACCATGTTGGCAAACCCCCATCAAAAAGAAAAGTAAGTACTCGGGGGTGCAATTTTCAATTGTAAGCGGATACATCACCCATAGTTATATGGGTTATATCTCAACTTATGGAGGTCATCAACCATGGTCATGACCATTTTTTTTACCACTGACCAGCAGCCTCACAAGCCATGGTGACTTAGGTGGATGATCCCAAGAGGGCTCCTGGTGACTTCGAAAATGCGGGCTTCCTAGGCATTCCCAACGGCTTCGTGAAGGCCCCAGCCGCCACCAAGGAAAAGAAGTTGGCGGCCGAGATCGCTAATGGACGGCTGGCCATGATGGCCATCATCGGGATGTTCTTCCAAAACGGCCTCACAGGCAGGATGATTCAATGATGGTATAAAGGAGGGATAAATCCCCAAATCTTCAGAGGTTTAAGGGGATTTTTGGGGCCCTGCTGGGCCCTGCTCCAGGTGAAGCCTGGGGCGACTGGTCCCTCTACACCGACTCGCCCTTGCGCGCCCTGACGCCGGCCCAGGAGGCCATTGCAGGCACCGGCGGTCCCTTCCCGGAGGATTTCTGGGATCCTGCGGGCATCACCAACGGGAAGAGCAAGGAGGAGATGGGGAGGGAAGGCCACACGATTAGTTAGATGATATTTAGATGGGTTTCATAGGGGATTTCGGGTTAGATGATGGATTAGATGGGGCAAACAAGATGGACACTTCTTGCTACAACAAGAAATCCACACCATAATTTTTGGCCGTTTTTGAAGTATGAAGCACCCAATTTTGAGGGTTTCAGGTTAGTGAAACATCGGAAATCAGTTGGATAAATATTTGGTCTTTCAACTACTACTGGAAAACGGTGCTTAATGAACCTGTCGTAAGGACCATTTATACATCCGTTGGGCAAGATCTCAATTTTTAGCGAGGTAGCTAATAGTGAATAGTCTTTGAACGGCACGTGCTCGCAGGACAGGTATACCAGCATGCGCGACCACTCAATAGAGTCATCTAAAGGCAAATTGTCTGTTTCCAATACCCTCTGGTTATTTAACATAGCCATGGAAAATCACCATTTTTTATAGGTAAACCATCTATTTCTATGGGCCATCTATACCATGGCTATGTTAGTCATAACCAGGTTGGGTAATCCTTTTTTGAGATTTGGCACTGGATTCCTCTTAGAGTGTCCAGTCTAGATGTGTCATCCAAACATGTCCCGTTGTGGCTGTGGTTGATTAGTAAGAACAGCCTACCCTGATTCAAAAAGTATTGGGATTTCTCCCACCAGAGATATGTGCAGATAGTGTTCTCCTTTCACTGCTGCTACTGGTAACTATGTACTCCTTGTCTGGTTCATATATCCTCACAGGCAAGTAGCAATCAGTTTAGTTTTGGCGGCATAATTGGATGTATTCCCATTCTTTTTTCTGGAGCAAGCAGCCTTAATAAAGCTGATCACACCCCTCCTCTTGGTCACTTCCCCGGGTCGGTGGCTACAGTCCTTATTCGTCCCAAATGGCGCCAATGCCTCTGGCTACTATCTTGGTTTATGTGGTGTATGGCCTTGGCTTTATTGCATCAAGCTCTTCTTTACTCTGGCTCGAATGTCTCAAACCATCAAGCCACCTTTCCCAGCCATTCACCCACCATTTTCCCAAGAATTCCCTTAAAAAGCATTCCCCACATTCCATCCCCAATTTCCCCAAGCATCTCCATGAGTTCGAAAATAGGGCCATGACATTCATTTTCCTAGCATTTGATGGCCAAAAAAAGGGCCATTTGCAAGGCCACCTTGCACGACTAATGGCTATTTTGGGGTATCACTTGATGTATCCATATGTATCCCACAGATAAAGACTTAGTAAAAAAACCATGGTTTTTCCGCACAGATTTCCCAGCTAATCATCTAATCCCATCCTGTTGATCTTCAACAGCCCCATTCTATCCCAAATCTACAAATTCCCCTCTCTACCATGGTTTCTACCATGGTTTCTACTATGGTTTCTGGGTGTTTAAACAGAGGGAAGAAAAATCTTGGGGTTTTCCAGGAGATCTTAAACCTTCGCGCTATGGAGCTGAAGCATGGCCGTGTCGCCATGTTGGCAGTGCTTGGCTGGTTCCACGTGGCCGCCGGGTATCTTGAGAGATGAAGGGGTGAAGGGCTGAAGGGGTGATGGAATTGGGTGAATTATGAACTTGTGGTAGCATGATGTTGAGTATAGGATGGGCGATTTTTGATGCACCGTGATTTTAAGGAAACTGGATAAACTGAGTTGAAAACGATGCGAGGTATCACATCATTGGCGACTACGCGGTGGGAGAGCACTTGGACAACAACCCTCTGGTGAATCTGACGCAGATGCCCATGGGAGGTGGGGATGGGAATCTGGTCGCCGAGCTTTCCAAGCTCTTTGATTTCTTGAAGTATACAATCCTGTGCTGCGGGATGGTTATAAATCCATAAATTGGAATAAATTGTACCTACTACAAGGATTCCCGGTCTGGGACGGACCATAAACCATAAGCCATGCTTTGACAGCACTATGGGCTCGTCTGAGAATAAGGTAGCCCCAAGTCTCATGATTGAGCATCATTTTCCCCCATAAATGAGCATTTCGGGGGTATCCCGCCTGTTTTGGTGCTGCAACCGTTCCAACGTACATTGTCCGATGCTCAGGGGCAGGTTTGCCTGCCAAGCAGTTTGCCACAACATGCCCCTGTACCAGGTTAAGAATTTTTCTTAAATCCACAGCCACGTCAATTGGTTTGGTCAAGTCCCCATAGTTGTTTATATATCCACGTTTAACCCCATATTTGATGGTAAATTCCCATGTCCATGGTTGAAAAAACATCATCACCAACCCAACGTTGCTCCAGCAACCCCCCCTATCCATTCATAGGTCTCCATCGATCCACCTAGCCATTTCTGGTATTTCACCGGGGCGAGCCATCGCCAGGTATTTGGCAGGTGGTCTTTACCATCATGTGCCTCGAATGGGTCACCACCTACGTCTGCAAGCCGCCTGCGGAGAAGCCTTGGGACATCCTGGGCTGGAGCGACATTCTGATCGAGGCCGGGAAACCGTGGAGGATGCAGTGGATGATAAGACAGGCCAAAGTGGATGGGTGAAAAAATAGGTGGTGGGTCTGGGTATGTACTTCAGTTTTGCTTTTCAATATCATGTCTGTATATCCATATGATTATATATATATATACATATGTATATATATATATATGCACATGTACAATGTTGCAGAAGGCTTCTAAACTTTGTGAAATCTTGTGTAGTTTGCGCTTCATTGCAGGATGAGAAGAGCATCTGGAATCAGTTCAGAAAAGCCGAGAATCAGGCGCCGGAGACGGCAGGAAGTTGGACCAGGGGCACCATGCAACAAGGTGGTGCCCCATACTTAACTAAGCTCGTTTATAACTAGGTTAAGTATGGCTAAGTATGGCTTATGGTAGGTATATCTATACTAAGTATAGGTTATCTATACTTAATGGGATCTATAAATCAATTGATTACTGGGTGCCACCTTGTAATATTTACTGTTCAGCACCTCTACGCATATATGTTTTAATTTGAACCCCCCAATTCTTTAACGATAGACAGTGCAGTTCCAGTTCTCCGTTCGCTTTTCTGCTCTGAAAGACAGTTTTTGGGAATTCTTAGTATCTTGGAATTTGGAATCATTTTTTTGGCGCTTGATTCTTTTTTCATCTTTTTTTCTTTTCTCCAGACTATCCCTTTCAATTTAACAGTTTGCTCTGGACCATTGCCCATTTAGTTCGATGATTCACTAATTATTTTAACGATAGTTTTCCATATCCAACTGTTAAATTGCCAGAGAGTACCCCTCGAAAAATTGCATGCGCATCGTCATCCCATTATTTTTGGATGAACACACATATCTTATATCCCTATTCTAAACCCATGATATCCTCACTTTAGCAGGTTCAATTCTCCATTTTTCATGCCCTCTGCCCTCGGTTTTCGCGTAAGGAACTGAACAATGGACGCCTGGCCATGATGGGCATCACCGGCCTCATTGCACAGGCCTGCAATGATCGACTTCTAACGAAAAAAATGGGTTAAAAGCATCAAATAATGGAGGATTTCTCCGTCTACCTCAGATCATAGACTACCTCTTTTTGATGGATCCACATCCCATTTCTCCTTAAAAATCACCATTCATCAATTTTTATCCAATTTTTTCATCTAAAAAAGATGGTCCACCTATTTTCTCTATATCTTTTTCTATGGCATCTTCACCCATCAGGACGTCCTCTTCGGTGACTTCGGTGAAGCTGCGGTGCTGCCCTGCTTCGGTGCCGCGGCCTGCAAGGAGCTCTTCAGCCCGGTGGGGCCGGAGGCCACTACGGAGCCCTTCTTGGGCGCTGGCTTCATCTATCCACCCCTGGCGCAATGAGGCGCGATGGCCAGGATGGCCATGGCCCTTTTTTGGGAGATGTGGTGACATGGTGAAGTGGAGATTCTGACATTCTTGTTGGGGAAAGTTCTTTTTTCAGGTTAGAACTCTTGATCTTTTTTTAACTGGAAAAATTGATGGGGTGAAATTGAAGGAATTTGATCGTTTGCGAGCATTTATTAGCACCTCTGTAAGTGTGTATTTGATTTATGAAACTTTTCTTGTTGAAACAATAAATAAATAAATAAATAAATGAATGAATGAATAAATAAATAAATAAATATATATATATATATACATATATACACGCGTATATATACATCCAGGAATCCAGCATTTTGAACCAACTCAAAATGATTTGGGTTTCATGTGTCTATTTTTCGATTTTAGAATGACACATGGTTCGGAAACAGACACAGTATTTCTTCAACTGGACAACATTTTTGGGTTTTTTTCGGCTTGAGGACTCAGGTATCTTAGGTTTTAACTAGAGGTTTTTCTTTTTTTCCAGAAACCCATCATTGATGGATGCAGGTATGATGCTGGCAGATGGGATGGCGGATGGCCTGTTTCACTTCGAAAAATCAGGGAGGTGACCATTTCGGCACCCGTGGGATTTTTTGGTGAAAAGACGCGCGAATCACAGGAGTTCAGGGATGGCTTTGGTGCCTTTTCAGTGGGATGATCACTTTTTCCAAGAATTGGTTTGAAAGGAAGCCCCTAATGATAGCAAAAACAATGACTTCCTGTGGGTTTTCCCTTCAACATCTTCAACCAATCCACATTGATTTTTGGGTTCTGAAATTCGACTCCCTAAAACACCAGGAGCTCCTGGGAACACGGATGTTGCACCTATGTCCGTTGCACCCATGCTGCTCTTCAGGGCTCAAAGCACTCAGCCTGAAACATGACACTTAGCTGGATCAAATTTCTGCGCCCAGCCACCCACGAAGTCATGATCATGATCTAACCTCTCAACTTTTTCCAAGAATACTGCAATTGGCTTTGACCAATGAGCCATCAAACTTACACTTGGCACCTGCCCAGAGGTGTTTCAGAGTTGGGTTTTTTCAACCATCCCGAAAAATTCCGTCGCTCAGAGGCAGATTGCCAACACATTTTCCTTTTGGGTGAGGCCTAATGACTAGAGCTCCCAACGACACACCCTCAACCCAACCCTGGAAGTGGATGCTTCAGTCAAAGACACAATATTAGTGCCATGGGGAAAGGAGACGGCCTTGGCTTTGTTTCCAAGGCGCGTTTCCTGTGGTGCCAGGTGGATGATCGGAATCCTTTTTTTGGTCAGCGACCTCATTCAACAAGCTGGCCTCCGCGTGGATACATCGGCAAGAGACCCCAAACTATGTGGGGGTAGGAAATCAATGTACCAGATACAAGCAAGAGTAGCTATGGAACAGTAACAGATCAGGTTAAGCATTATTGTAACTGCAGCCGGAACTTGTTTTGGCACAAGAAGCAACGCTAGTCATCAGGACCTCATACCAGAACCTCATACCAGGACATTGAAGAGAATTTCACAAGATCATCAAAGAAGGACTTTCAAGAGGAGCGTACAAGATCATCCTGACAAGAACTTCCCATGAGCATCCGAGAAGAACTGTCATACAAGCACCAATTCAGAGCATCTTCAAGATCTTCATGCAAGGACCTCTCGAAGAGGGTTGCGACCGGATCTCCACAGGATCTTCTCACAAGGACCTGTACAAGATCATGTAAGGACCTCTGACAGGATTTCATTAAGATCTTCACAGCATCTGCTCACAGGACCTCTGCAAGACCTTGGTCAAGATCTTCATTTACGGACCTCCAAGACTGCACCATGAAACTCTTGCCAGATCGTCACAGAAGGACCTTCCAGAGAACTATATAATAAGATTCTTTTTTTACCTGGATCTCAGAGAGAGAGAGACAGCTAAAATCAGCACCACGCCACAACGAGAGCGATCTGACCCACACAGAGTGCCGAGAGGGTTTCGTGTGCGATGTTCATAGTCGCGCCGCACCACAACGAGAGCGATCTGACACGCACAAAGTGAAGAGAAGGTTGCTCCAGTGATATCAAAATTCGCACCACGCCACAACGAGAGCGATCCGATGCACACAAAGTGACGAGAAGGTTGCTCGAGCGATATCAAAATTCGCACCTCGCCACAACGAGAGCGATCTGACGCGCACAAAGTGACGAGAAGATTGCGCGAGCGATATCAAAATTCACATCGCGCCACGATGAGAGCGATCCGACACGCCCAAAGTCACGAGAGGGTTGCGCGAGGGCATGTTAGATTTTCGCAAAACATTGTGCGCACCACAAACATGTTTTACCTAGGTTTCGGGCTCTTTTTGGTCGAGGCCTACAAAGTAGCGTGCCCGCCGCGAAACATGAGCGTGAAGCGTCCAAAGTACTGCGCCTGTCACACGGAATCATCACCATGTCCCAATTCAAAAATGAAGACAGTTTCACAAAACGAGACTTTCGACCCTTTGAAACCGTCTAAATATTGAACATGCCACAAAAAATGGCTTCCAAAAGCACAGGCCTGCCAATGTTTTAGGAAAGTGCAGAAAGTGCTGCGCCTGCCACACAGAACCAAAAGTGTCCTACGTCCTGCGCTAGCCACACAAAATGGACATAATTCAAAAAACGAGCGCGGCGCGCTGGTAAAACTGCACCTCCGGAAGAGCCAAAACCATGACCCGCATTTGGTGCGGGCCTGCGCAGTTGAAATGCACATGGACATCTCAGAAGGGAACTTTTGCACGAGAATTTACAGTGAAAAGACCGGGGCCCAGATGGAACCCCGGTTTTTTACACTTGCCATAAGAACCCCTCAGGGTGGACACTGCTTGAGGAAACAAGTATGTTTCGAAAAGAAAGTGAACAAATGACATGTTTTGATGAACGTACAGTTTTTTTTTGCAACCAAGACCCTTGATCCACACCCTGTGGCACCTGATGCGCCACGATAGGGTCCTGAATGCCGATGGTTGAAACTGGTTGGCCAGGACTATGCCGATCTCTTCCGAGAACTCCGGGGGGACCTGGTCAACAAGGAGACTGAGAAAGCACCCCAGAGCAAAAACCGCATTTTGTAGGATCAAATATCCCAACAAAAGATAGACGTTGGATGACGTTGGTACACACCAATTCTTAAATGGGCCACCCCAAAAACTCCGGCAATACTAAACATCTAAGGGACGGACATCGGCTTCTGGAAATTGTAAAAACACGAGGTAACTGATGGGACCTTTCCAAATAGCAATACCTCCTTGGAAGATTGTGTCATAACTGTGCACGTACGTAAGTATCCTTTAAGCGATGCACCCGAAGTTTGCCATACTTGATTTTTGTGCAAACGTGCGGTAAACGATGGGACCTTTCCAAATTTGTGGATGTGTTTTTTGTGAACCCGGAGTTTGCGAGATTGCTCAAATAGTTGTAATTTACAATTTTTTCTTTTTTGGGGTTACGAAACTTCAATGTTCGTGGTATTTTTTCTGCAAGACTTGGTTTTGATATGACCAGGTAACCAGGGTTTGACCCAGCATTGTTTTTCAAGTCAAGTGTTGACCTAGATTGCTTCGCTGCAAGCGACATCTCGTTGCCAAACTTGTTGGTCTACTCGGATTGCCAGGGTGTTGACTCATGACTTACCCTTTTTGGAAGCCAGGTAGCCGTAAAACATCGTAAAACCCCCCAAAAAGGGGGAAAAACCCATGACAAACCTGACATAGTCATAGGTCCCGGAATATCCATGGAATCCATTGGAATCCCAGGCTAAATGCAATCATTTCATGCAGGATCCTGGATCACTGAAGCCACCCTACCGGGTGCCATGTGGCAGCGGGCCACCAGATGGACTACCGCTTGGGGTGTTGACCATCAAGACGCTCGGTGGCATTGGATCAAGCTGGTCGAAATGGGGAGATTGTTGTGTATACATAAACATGGATATAAATAAATAAATAGATAAATAAATATATATATATAGAAATAAATACATAAATAAACTGTATGGATGAAATCAGTGGGCAAGCCACAAAATTAGGATGTCAAGTCCTAAACCAACCTGAGATTGGGGACTATCAGAGACCCTTTCAGTCGGTGGACGGTTTAGTGTTATGGTGAGGCTTAGATTAGCTTGGGGGATCAGTTGGGAAGCTAAAGGCACGGTGCCACTGTTCCAGAAATCATGAAAGATATCTTGCCTTTCCAGCCACTGCAAATCACAAAATCCATCCTCCATTTTCTCCCAGCCGTTTGAATGCATTTCTGTCTTTTTTGGACACATTTTTCCTCTTCAAGTGTACTCAAGACAACTGCGGAGTGTCAACTGGTCATGTGAGTCATGTGCCACTGATGTGCATCACATGCGGGGGCGGTAGCCATGCTCCAGTCATCCCAGCAAGATGGTTTGACCCCCGGCGGGTAATCCTCCCAGGATTCGCATGCCTGGGGACCGCTTTCCCATCGATTCCGTAGTTCACGGCGAGTACATGAAATGGAGCATCGTTGAGGCTCGGGTCCAGGAGAATCCTTGGAATCTCTGGGAAAAAGCTATGGATGAAGGCACGCGAATCTGTTTGGTCGGGTTTTGGCATGGAAGATTTGCCACATTTTCTTGTTCTATGAGTTGTTCATGATCGATGTTGGGCGCCTTGGTGATTCGCTCCAAGTCTGGAACATCCCGGTGTATTCCGGCCCTTTTCAAGAAATGACCTGCAATGCTTTGATTTAGAAAGAAAAATGAGTTAATTTGATGCTTGAAGATGTTTGACGTATAGACGTATAGCACTTATCCCATGTTATCCCCCCAAAAAATAGAGAAACCAGTTGCCATTGTTTGAGTAGGATTTTGCGATTTTGCGTCTTTTCTAGGGGTTGATATACGTTTCCCCGTCTAGATCTTGACCAAGATACGCAACAAAATATGTTGTATTTAGCGTTAATCTGGTATCCACAATAATAAACCGTCCACGATATATGGGCATATAGACTATAGATGTATATAAACAAAATATTGAAAAGGAAGGTTCCATCAAAAAACAGAACTAAATAGTACTGAATCACCTTTGAAGTTTCATAATATCTATATGGCCCACAGATATCACTGGGTTCCCGATTGTTTTACGGAGAAATTTGGATCCTGGGGAGGCCCTGGCGCAGAGTTTCAAGAAGATCGGGACAGTGACCAGCGATGGGGTTGATAGCACCATGGGCGCTACCAGATGTTTTGATATTTTTCATGGGCCTTGGAATTAGTTGTCCATCAAAGTTGATGTTCTGAAAGTCTTTCGATTCTAGTTACTTCAACAGTTACTTCTAGTTGGTTGGGTTTCAATTCGGCACCAGTTGGGCTGCTTCATGCTTCAACCATGGCCGGGGAACTGAGCGTACCCGGCGTACCCCATTTGGGTCCGTGACCCAAATGCTGATGGCGATTCGAAGGGACTGTGTGGGGGGGTACTTTCTTCGGATTTGTGGTACCACTTCACGATCAAAATCTGATTTTACAATACTTTACTATCCATCTATGCCCAGATTATCAATCCCGCAGCCCCTCCAGACTTCAGCTGTACTCTGCTTGGCTTCGGCAAGGAGGATGAGCGTCAACCCCAAGAACATCCAAATGTTGGATCAGATCAAGATCTTGGAGGTGCCACGTGTCATGGGATTTTTTCGGATAGGCTCCACCTGTCCAAAACCAAGCCGAAGCACGGCAGCTTTCTAAGACTGGCCCATGGAGTTCGATGATTTAGCCACAAAAAGACTGGTTGTTGTCCATAGCAATCGTGGAATTCCCAAAGGGTATCTTAGAAAAATATCCCAGTAAATATCCATTTATAATCATTTATATCATTTCATATCCCACTCAATTAGACCACCATTGATTCCTAAGGCTTAAATCACCACCATGTGGCAAAAACACCACCACTTCACCAGTGAATGTCCGAATTCGCAGGTGCACACACCTTCTATGGCTGGGCACCTGTGGCAGTTTTGTGAGTTTCGCTTCGACTACAAGGCGCACCGGTCCCATCCGGTCCCGGTGCTCCAGGGGTCGTTGGGTCGTTCATCACAGTGGATGGGAGGATAAACGCCAACAGAAACAAAGTGAATCATTCAAAGTAGGTTTTTTCCAGAATCTGTTGAAGGGAAAACCACTTGCATTCGTGGGTAGTAATCATGGATATCATGGTTTCCTGTAATTTTCTGTGATCACCAGGTCGCTTTAGACGAAGAACTGGCTGCCACTTTGGTGACCGCTGTGTGCGCCGAGGGGGCTTTTGGTTCTGGGTGGTGTTTGTGGGTCGTTGGGCCATGGAAAAAACAGGTCTTGAATTGCCAAATGTGTTTTTTAGTTTCCAATCAATCCGATTCTGCTGGATCATTTTGTTTTGACGGACTTTGTTGCTGTTCTTTCCAATTCCTTTTGCGTGTTTTTTTCACCATCGCCTGATGAAATTCTCGTCAAATTGAACCAGTGATGTGTCGGATTTTAAAAACCCCGCCAGGTTTTATCACATGACGGACTTCGAGGTGATTTTTTGTCAAAATTTGGAGTCAGCGGCCCTGGGGGGCCTCAAGGGCGTTGATCCCCCAACCGCATCACTGATGAACAAATCCTGCGACACGCAATTTGGGGTGGTTTCAGGTCTGAAAATGATTGATTTTGATGTGACCAGAAACCTCATCATGTTTGATCCATATTCACATTATGTCGTAAGACCGAAGATGGGCTTACCTGTGGCCATTTGAACAGTGTTCAGGGGCGTGTCAACGTGCCCTCAACTACCCTCAATCTCTATATATAATTCTATATATGGCTGCGGCTCAAAATGTAAGGTTCCGATCCATACCCCGGTACCACATGCGATCCATACCCCATGATCCATACCAAAACGCAGGTGATCCAGACCGATCCATACGTCCGGATCACC
>Ga0126342_10012456_pt1 | contig 15169 bp, 13 predicted proteins | sample Cyp1metagenome_FD_92528 | JGI IMG/M metagenome (GOLD analysis project Ga0126342, IMG submission 92528) | Coral microbial communities from Lord Howe Island, Old Settlement Bay, Australia - Cyphastrea 1 metagenome | ecosystem: Host-associated > Invertebrates > Cnidaria > Coral ...
GTTGATGGTCATCCCATCCATAATAAGGATCCTTATAATGGTTATTATAAATCCCTATGAACCATTGGATGACTAGCCCCTATTAATGGTTATTAACCATGAGTATTGACCATAGCTCAAATGGATTTGTCTAAAAATAGGCCCATGAAACCGGTCAATGACTTGCCGGATTGACTTGCGCGCCACATTCAACCAGGAGGTGGGGGGGCGTAATCATTTTTCACACGTTCTTGATGCTACGCTTTGGATTTTTTCTTGCAATGTTTAACACGCTCTTACTGCTACGCTTTGGAAGTTCTGTTGCGCTCTTTAACACGTTCTTGATGCTACGCTTGTTTAACACGCTGTTCTTTGCTGACGATGTGCATAGTATCCATTCTTTTGACGACTTTGATGTGATGCCTTGAAATGTTTTCAGCTCAACATGTCTTAGCTGCGATGGATGGTTTGGATTGTGCTGTTTCGCTGACCTGATGTCCGTGAGTTGTTTCAAGTTCTTTGGCTTTTCGAAAAAGATGTGTTGTGTTGAAGGGGTGAACCAGTCATTGTCCAAGCTTAGTCATGGAATTCTATAGAAATATTTACTCTCTGGTAATTTAACATAGCTATGGAAAATCACAATTTTTCATGGGAAAATCCACTATAAATGGCCATTTTCCATAGTTATGTTAGTTTACCAGAGGGTAATTAGTTTAGTTTTTTAATTTCGACCCTCATGTGTCCAGGTTTGTTTGCAGCGTAAAAAAAAATTGCCGATGATCTCTCTGCAGATTTTGAATTGCGATTTGGTGATCGAAATTTAGTGGTGGTGGATGTGAAGACAGCTTCCCCCATTTAGTCAGCTATAAACCTCCATTTATGGGTTATGTTCTGTTGCTATCGTTGTTGGCTTGGCGGTGGACCAAAGATGATGAAATGCATCTGATCCGTCAAAGGATGTTGAAGACAGCTTGCCTGAAAGGTCTTCTCTCGATGACAGTCCTCGCAAAAAAAAAAAAAAAAACTCTCAAGAAGGCCATGGCCGGACAGTTCTTCGCTGAAAATTTGTGCCATCACGGACTGTTTCCCACACTTCATTGTTGCAAAGGGCAAGAGCCTTTGAGAGCTGGCTGAAAGGGATGTGGCTGCGGAACAAGATGCTGGTCCATACTTTGGCCCGGAGACTTTGAGCGATTTCTTGGCAGCTGAAAACCGATGTTTGGAGCAATTCTGTGCTTTTTTTCTTGCATGCACCCAATTAGCTGAACCTCAAGAGGAAGATGATAATTTTTTGTACCTGAAGCCAAAAATCACCATTACCCTCTGGTAATTTAACATAGCCATGGAAAATGGCCCATTTATAGATGGTTTACCTATTAAAAATTGCCATTTTCCATGGCTATGTTAGTCATAACCAGATGGTAAATCCAGATGGTAAATCCCATGAAATTCTCATTGACTTCCCATGAAATCCCCCAGCCAACTCCCACAGCTTTCCAGGCTACGGATGGCTTGCTGCAGGTCTTTCAACTCTCCACGGGTGGCAGCCTCTCCGGGTGATCGTCGGAATCATCGGACCCTTTTTCGGCCGGCCTTTTTGGGACCGCGGCCTTTTCCAGTGAATGGTGAGAAAAACCCATAGGAAAATCATCAGAAACCCATAGGAAAACTATAGGAAAAATGGAGATTTCACCAAGAAGAATGGGGGGTTCCGTGGGGATTTCATGGGGATTTCATGGGATATACCGTTCGGAACTATCAACTATCCTGTGGATGGTTGTGAAATCCTGCACCAGTTGGGAACTATTGGTAACTATGAAAGACTGCAAATAAATGTAAATCATGGGACTAAAACGGGATAAACCACATAACTGTGGGATTCCTATGAAACACTGGGACAAGAATGGGATGATCACGGGAAAACTAGCCCATCAACTGGGGATTTGGATTTCTTCCACAGTATGTTTGCTGTTTACTATCTAATCCCCAAGAAACGCGTTTTAAGAACACACGATATTTGTCAACTCAATCCACTGGTTTTTGGGTCCATGCTTAATCTCAAGCGAAGGATCGTCGAATTCACCAAACACTTCTGAGTTGGAAAAAATTCGGGAGAGTCGCGACGTGTGGTCATTACAAATCAGCCAGATTCCGAGATATGTCATGTCCATTCCGAAAAAAACCGTTGTTTTCCATTTTGTTTTGTGTTCGAGCCCTAGTTGAACGGTTGATTAAATAGCCATCAATACAACTTATCCAGATGATTCCGTTCCATGGATTCAAAAGGGGTTCCCATTGGGAGCCTGCGCGAGTCGAACATCTGCACATTCCTGGCTCGGGCTTGAATGGATTTCTCCTTTTTTGTTAGATAAACATAGAAAAACCAACTTGAAACTGGGATTTGCAATGGATAATTCGATTCTAAATCAGAAATCAGCTGATTTTGGCGTGTTTTTCCCCTTCTGCATCCATTTATCTTGTGGGAGGGCCTTCAGGATGATTTCCACTAGGGCAAACCCTGTCAACGGGGATGGAAGGTGAACAAACGGCACTGTTTGTCAGGATATCCCACTTATCAAGTAGTCAACTTGCCTTAGTTCGACGATTTGCCTATTTTCAAATGCTGATTGTCAGCACACAACGTGAGAGGGTAGCCGACCCTAGGTCGTCCAGGTTCTATTCCAGGATTTTCTGGATGCATGACCGGACGAATCCCAGGATATTCTGATCGAATCGCCATCGGGAGCCCTGTGGAGTATGGGCAGCATGGCTGGCTGACATGTGTCAAAGAGGAGTATTCACCGATTTCAGGGGAGTTGGATAGGAATTGGATGGTGAGATGATTGGTGAAGAGTTAAGTAGGCACCACCTCTAGTTGGGGAATTTGGGGAACTTGCGGTCTTGCACCCTATGTAATCAATAAGTCGGGAGATTATGCGATTATTGGTCTGGGTCAATTGTAGCGACCTCGCGATGACGTCACTAGGAATGATGATGGACGTATATGTGCCATGGTCAAGTTACGCGGGCTGAAATGGTTTATGATCATCCATCCCGTTATGAGAATCTGAAAAAAAAAACACATAAATCTCCAATATGGGCAATCTACCCAGCTTTGACCACGGCAAATATTGATATCCCAACATGGCACCTGATCAGTGAGCCCAGACATCCGCTCCGGCACGCAGGCTTGGGGAAGCCCCCGCAGGTCCTGGGAAGGAGGACTGGGAGGACTGGGAGGACTGGGAGGACTGGGGGGACTTGAGCCCAACTCTCTGAGGGGTGGAACAAGAAATCACAACCTGAGCAGTGGGTTTCCAATCATAAAAATCTCTGCGGAATCTGCACCAGAATGGCTCAAGAGCGTGCTTTCGTCGCTTTAGTAGTGTAAACCTCTATGGACAAGAATTGGGAAAACCCCAAAATAATGGATTCACTGGGAAAAAAATAGTGGGGATGAGTAGTGGAAAATGGTAGCGGCGGTTTCATGGTAGTTGAATGGTACTTAAACTAGGTAGATCATGGCACAACCCATTGAACAACACTTTTGGAGGCTGTCTCGGGTCAAAAAATGATGAAATGCTGCTTTAAGTTGGTGGATAGAATCCCAGCAACGCTGGAAAAAAAAAAAAAACTGCCTCCAGGATGTCTGACAATGGCTGCCATTGCTGCCATTGCTCATGCTGGGATGGAAAAAATGATGGTACAAATCATCCCAATTTTCTCAGAAATGTTGCTATCAATCAGGGTTCTGTAGATATCACCAGCCAAAAGTGTCTAATTGATTGACAAATATCATACGAAGCTGAGATCTCTACAGGAATCCCCAAGTCAGGAAAGGAACTGCTGCTAATCACATGTAGAGTTTCGAAAGATATCAAAAAGTTGGCAGCGACATCTTCTTCCAATTAAATGGAAAACAAGTATGGTCTTCGGATCGACAAAAAAAAAACTTGTAAATGGTCAAATTCGTCCAAATATCTCATATATCTATCTAATGTTAAGAACAGCATATATATATAATATAATATCTAATATCTAATATCTAATATATATATATATAACATATCAATAACATATCTAATATATATAATATATATCGATAGCATATCTCATGACCTTCCATCTACGGACGCAAAGTTCTTCAGTTCTTCGGAGACCAAAAACTGACTTTTTCCGGGCATCCCGGCGCAGAGCGGAGCGGCAGGGCCCTGCTGGAAGATTGGGTCCTGTGGCGGCTGTGTCTGGAGAAAGATGTGGGCGTCCGGATGGTGAAAGCTATTGAAAATGGCCATTGAAATAGTGAGTTTTCCCATGAAAAATGGTGATTTTCCATAGCTATGTAAACGTTTACCAGAGGGTACCAAAATCCATGGTTTGAAGCTCCGGTTTATGCTTTGTGGTGTAGAACTGCAACTGGTTGTGGTTGAACAGCTATTTTAAGGGAGATGGCAAAGGAAATTTTGCTCCTTGAGTCCCCTGGGTCTTGAATATTGAGAGATAGTCGGCCATAGCTGCACTTGTTCACTGCGAAAAGATATGGCATATGAGCTGTTTGGTGTTCATCCCCGTGTTGTAGCTTGAATCACTTTGCAGTTTCAATCGCCATCTCAACAATATGGAGGTGTCCTAAAATAGCTGGTACTCTTTTTTAATCCTTAAGTCATTAGACCATGGCTTCGTATTGAAACCCCCCATAGCCTTGAGGCCTTGTTGGGGATCCCGCCATTTTCAGAAACCCAAAACACTCAACATCCGAATGTCGGCCTTGTCGGAAGTGCTCATCTGCAATGGCGCAGAAAAGAGTGATGATGGGCCATCGATCATGGGGGAAATCATGGAAAATGATGGCAACATCTGAGAAAGACCAGTTGTTGAGACTTCTTTGGGAGAAAAACTGGAGGAAACCCATGGAACTTGCCCATGGTTTAGGGACAAGGGCGACCTAAAAAACTTTGGATAGCTCATGGGTTACAGTCAGCAACCAAAAATACGTATGTTTTATATGTAAAGTATATCAAAGAGATTCTCATGGCACCTGTAGATTTGCTTTTCGTTCTATCTCCTTGGAGGTTGCTATACAAACTATTACCATTAATACATCCATTAATCCCCACAGTCAGTCGCCGATCCAAACACTTTTAGGATCAGCCTGGCACCGATCTATCCAATCAGAGTGCCCAATCTTCAAGAATTGCACAATGAGAGCATCAACACAAACAAAAAAAAAAATCGAGCCTTTACCAGGAAGAACAAATGATCGTTTGGAGAATTTACGTCCTATGTATATCTATATATGGCTTAAAGCGGCTTTACTTCCAACGTCATGATCCACGGATACATGGATAAATGACAATAAGTCTGGAGAAAAAAATCGAACTTGGTATTCCCAAAATTCACCATCATTTATGCAAGCCATAGGGGCCATTGTTGGTTGCTTTTTTGACCATCCAAAAGGATGTGATTCGTATATGTAATGTCCAAACAATGACCAATCACAGGGCGGAGCAATCAAAATGAGGGAGGGGAAGTTGGAACTATGCTTCTGACATCTGACCATCGGATAATCCGGATAATCCATGATAATCCTATATCCTGGGGGGGCCTCACAAGTTGAGGACCCAACTAGCGTGATGAAGCCTTCATCTGTGGTTGGAAATGAGTTGGAAGCATCTGAATCTAAAACCTGTGTCACACGCCGGGCCACGTCAACCATTCACCAAACATAGCGCATCTTGGATTCTTCTATAGATACCTTGCAATGGTCACTTCAGTTTTGCCTGGGTATGCAATAGTCCTGGCAAAAGCTCCGCCATGAACTTGTTCAAGCAGTGTTGCTGATTCATTTCTTGACTTTTCCGACTTAGATGCCCATTACCGTAGGTCGACCATGAAAACTCATGACATTTGTAAGTCCTTACCCAACTCCCGTGTGCCTTTTCGCCAGCTGTCACCTGCGTGAGTCAGGGTCACAGCATAGCCATGTGCACCCCAGTCCTAATGATCGTCCTTTGTCCCATGTATGTCTCGATTAAAGGCATGTTGTTTAAGCATATACCAACCAGTATACACATCCAAGTCAAACCAAATGAGACACGAACTTTTTCCAATGCAGCACAACATCCCTATCCAAACACCATTAAATTTCACACCGCCCAATATTCTTCAGAGTTCCCAAATCATATATATATATACAATTTACGCACCATGTTTTGTTCCATGGTGTCTTCCCACCATTGCTTTTCAGTCGGCCACTGAGATCGATGAAAAAGCACCATTTTTTTGTTGGTGAAGCCCTTCGTCGGCTGAAAAATATCAACCTGGCTGCTATGGAAAAAATTACTATGTCTGTTGGTTCAACACTTTTTTGGGGGGTCTGAAGTCTTGAAGCACGATTTTCTGGTGTTCAAAGCCTCGTGTTCCATTCATTTCTGTTCCCATTTCTATCAGTTACATCCCAACTCCCCATTCCTGTTAGTTGATTCCATTCATTCCCCATTTCTGTGGCTTAACTCCTTGTGGCTGAAGTTCCCATTTCTGTTTCTTGAATTCCACAAAAACTCTTGGTGAAAGTCCCCTTTCTGTTGCTTAGAATCATGTGAAAAATCCCTGTAAATCTGTCGAAATCCACTTACCCTCTGGTAATTTGACATAGCTATTGAAAATGGCCCAGTCGAAATAGTGAGTTTTCCCATTAAAAATAGTGATTTTCCATCGTTTTTTGTATGTTTACCAGAGGGTAATGTTGGTTGACTCTCTCTGACGGCCCCTTCATCCCATCTCCAAAAACGGTTTCGTCTTCGCCTGATTCGCCACGTCCACTGAGCTCAGGTAGGCGGTATTCGTCATGTTGAACTGGTCGTCCTCCGGCGGTTATAACATCAATTGGATAAACGATGGATGGGGTAGTTGTAGATGAGGATACAGTTGTAAATGGATATATTATGGGTAGATCATCGGTATATGACGGTATACATGGGAGATAAATATGGTGATAATCATCAATGGCAATATGTGGGATCTAATATGGTGATATTGGGGAGATACTGCGGAGATAATGGGTATATATATATATACATACATACATGTATGTGCATATATAATTGGGTAAACAAGGGAATGGAGATAGAAGGGTGATATCATGCTTAATAATGAATAATGGCTGATGGTTAATAATGGGAAAATCATATGCATATAATGGGATAATTTTGTTGGTATCTGGTAATGGTAATATGTGGGATATAATGTGGTGATATTGGGGAGATATTGTGGATATACTTTAGACTGGGTATATGTCAGGGTTTCGTTTGTACATCGCCAACACTAAGCAACAAATCTGCGGATAATTTTATGACCAACATCATCCAACAAAATGCGGGGATATAATTGAGTACAACGGTATACAATGGTTGCAGTATCAGTATTAATAGAAATCGTTGCTTCATCCCAGGAATCAAAAATAGTGGGCTACTTCACGCCAGATACATAGTTCAGTGGGGCAAATACAGTTAATCCAGTTCTAATTGGATTAGCCCACGTACGATTCCTGCGGTGAACCACCAAGAAATGAAAAAGAAAGTTGAGGCAAGCATCAAAATATGAAGGTTTACCTGTAGTCAAAATGAATATTTCACTAAGTCAGAATCAAAACCAGATTTTAAGCTGTTAAAATAAAGGTGTTGGGTAATCAAAATCATGATTTGTCAGCAATCAGAATTAGGACGTCTTAATTTGTTTCCAAGCAAAACAAGGATTTCTATGGATTTTGGCAGGCACATCTGATTTCGATTGCATCTTTTTGTGTAGCTCAGGGAGCTGCTCCCAGGTTTAAATGCAGTTGATTTGGAGGAAAAAATGTGGAATACATGTGTTGGGATTACCAAGAAAAATGTGGATTCCATCAACAAATTCGATGCTTTTATCAACAGGTGTGTATGTATGTATATATATATGTGTGTGTGCTTAATATATTATATTATATATATATATACTATCTATCTATCTATCTATCTATATATATATATATGACGCCCAATGGATTGACTGAATGGAAACAACTGCAGGAAACGTTGGTGTTTTACCATCCAATACCGGGATTGTCCCATGAATGTTCCCTGAAACAAGGTTCATAACCCCAGCTGGCACTCGTAGCTTCGCCATGGGTGCCAATGAATGAATTCCAATCTATTATACAAGGGATCGAAGAACAAATGCTATTAACCCAGCTTTGCAACCCAACAGCAGGTTCCAGGGTTCCAAGGCTGCAATGTTATCAGGCAAGGTTCCAAGGTGTTACAGGGTTCCAAGATTCCACAGTTGCAGGTTTCCAGTATTGCAAGGCTGCTAAAAAAAGTTGGCATTGCTCATTGATGCTCGTTTATTCTTACACTGCCTGTGCATCTGTGACCTCAAAACAGGGCTCCAAAGATGTTCCAAAACACAAACATTGCCTTTTGAAGACTGATTGCATTGTTTCTTATGATCTCAGGATATTTTAGGTGAATATTTCTCTTCAATTTGGCAAAAAAGATTACTTGGTGGTTCACCCCATAGTCCACTTATACCTGGAGTCGTAAAGCACTGGGGTGAACCCACCAGGTTCTCACCAGCTTCAGCCTGCCATTCCAGCCATTCCACCTATACCCTGCTGAATAGCTTTGGTGACCGCAAGTCCCTCATTTAAGTGGGTTTATCCCGCGTATGTTATATATATATATATTCAAGCATGGTTACAAAGTAATCTTTTCCCGCTATATACTTTACCAGAACCTGTGTATAATACGGTCACCAAACCCCTGGCTCAGGAATTCCAAAGCAGGATGATCTTCCAAGCATAGAGTCCGGTTGAACTTTGAAGCCCATTGCGTAGAATCGGGTAACCCATTTATTGGCTGGTCAACAAACCGAAACTACAAAAATGACAAATAGGTATTCTACCCGAAGTGATGGATAGTTTTCCAAATTCAACCATATCCATTTCATGGCTAATGCTAGACACCCTGCCAAAAACAAACTGGTTGAAACATATATTATATATCCATTAAATGGTAAAAGATTAGAGTGCTGTAAATTCTATTAACTGCCTATCACCAATGTTTTTCTTGGATTATTGGGCGGTCAATATCCCCAATATAATCAATATACATTGCCAATCTTAGATAGCTTGGGCTTAGCTGAATATATCCCAGCAAACTAGCAACAAAAATGCAATTCTAGCTGGTTCGTATTTATCCCCATTTACAGCACCCCTCAGAAACCATAGAACATCAGAATCGTACCCATATTTGGGGTGCCACTATATGGGGGGTTACGAAAAAAAGCGATGAAGTTCCACGCCCCACTACCCGTAGTTTCGTCTGTTCCAGATGTTTCCACCTCGCACTCCGTGCATTTCTCAATGGCTGCCCCCATGGCGACAGCCGCGTGGCTAAAGTCGTGCAGGAGTGGGCAGCGGCTTGAGCAGCTGCCAACAAAAACCTGGTGACTCGTGCTAGGAGAGGGGCCAAACGGTAGCTAAGTTGGTTTATAACTAGGTTAATGGAGATATACATATCTATATTATACATATATATATATAATACTAACAAATATATATATACACTGTGTGTATATATAAAATATACTACTAAGTATGTATATATATATACTAAATATATACTACTAAGTATGTATATTTACTAAAACTTACCATCTTACATACACATATGTATACTAACATATGACATATAAGAATATGATTGTGTATATATATATAGAGATATCATGATCTGTAGTTAAATGGGCTTCTAAACCAACTCAGAAGCGGGGGTAAACCAACCGTTTCCAACGGGATGATGTCAATCCAGCGGGCCCATGCTAGGGGCTGTTCACTGGTAGGGGCCAGTTCAATTTGTTACCCGGCCTGGTAAACATACAAAAAGCTACTGAAGCCATGGCCCAGTCGAAAGTTATAGTGAGTTTTCCCAGCTATAAAATGGTGGATCTTTCCCATCAGTTTTTTGTTCACCGTTTACCAGGCCGGGTATATCAAAAACGGTGAGAAATGCCAGTATTTTCATGGGGATGTCCCAGCTCTCCATGGTTGGTTGGAGGGTAACCCATCCATTTTAAGGAGGATGTCTTTAACCTCCCGTGACTGATACCCTGAAAAATCACCCTGTGCTAGACTCTAGCTGTCTAGCTGATGTGTTTTTTGTTCTATCAATCGAATTAGATCTGTCCCTTGCCATGTTTGATTACCAAAGGGTGAAGAAAATATTGATCATTCACCATTCATGACATCCTCGCTTCTGATGGCTCTTCACATCATTGATAACGCGCAAATATCATACTTGTTTACTGAAGCTCCGATAAAAACTGATAGGGTCCAACAAGAAGCATCATGCCTCATTTCGCCATGCCTTTTTTGTGCCAAGTTTTTTGGGGTACCCTCTGGTAATTTAACAGTTTGCTATTGAAAATGGCCCAGTCGAAATAGCAGGAGATGTCAGGCGTCAGTTGCGTGGTTTTCTCATCTTCCCTGACCCAAAGATCACTGACTACCCTCTGGTAATTTAACATAGCGAACTGGAAAATCACCATTTTTCATGGGAAAATTCACTATAAATGGTGATTTTCAATAGCTATGTTAAATTACCAGAGGGTAATGATCATGTACTCATTAATATAAATCATATATGAATAAACCATAATAAACCAGCTGGTGATCCATGTGGCTGAAAAATTCCTCACACCATCCGCAGCCCTTGTTTTTGGTGACATCAGAAGCGGGGCGAGGCGTTCCCCTGCGATGAAAGACCGAGCTGAAAGCCAACATGGAACGTCTAAAAAGAAGAATCGGTTGTGCGAATTTGGTTCTATGATGAACAATGATATCCTATGAATTCAATGGGAATGACTCAGGATCCTAAAATGGAGGTACGTAAACGCACCATATTGTTGGCCATATTTTGGGGGTATATCTCCTGAAATTTAGGCCTGAAAAATAGGCCTTATATATGGTAGGTACCTCCAATTTAGGTTCCTGAAATGGCCATTGATGAATTCTTGGGTTCTACAATGAACTATGGATATGAAAAAATCGCACTCGGAATGACATGAATTTTCGCTGGTGAAGTCTTGGGGTATTCAGTGAATGAAGTTACAGCAAAAATACCCTCTGGCTATGACTAACATAGCGAAATGGAAAATCACAATTTTTAATAGGTAAAACCATCTATTTCTATGGTCCATGGCAATTTTTAAGTTCGGTGTTTACCATCTATAAATCTATGGTCCATGGCTCTACCATGGCGAACTGTTAGTCATAACCATTTAGGGTAATCGCCTACGTCCAAGGGCCGGGGCCCAAGGTTTTTTGCCATGCGACTGTGACTTGTTTCATGGGGATCTCAGTCTGGTGACCAGGGGATCAAAATTCAATGGATTGGTTTAAGGGAAAATTTACAGGAAAGCCCCATATTTAATGGGAAAATCTATGGTTTCCTGTAGATTTTCCCGTAAACCAATCCATTGAAAAATCTCCTGCAAGTGGTAACTATGAAGCCCCACTAAACAATTAAAACACAATGATGATGGTCGCAATTCCCATCCAACCGCTAGAACCTCTAGCGAATCGAGCAACAGCGCCAACAAAACCAAAATGAGATAGACCAGTCTGTGCAAAGAGTGCCAGAAAAGCTACCCCAACTGCCCCTCCTAAAATTCATGCTTTCACTGATACATCAAGTGATTTCGAGTGGATACACGTCATTTCATAACCTCAACAGCCAAATGAAGAGAAAAACCAAAAGTAAGCCAGAACATAATGGGTTTGAAAAAAAAAACGAGTCAACAAAATGCGTGCTTTTTGGGGCTGCCATTGTGAGTCTTCAGCACCTCTTACTGCCAAAGGGTCCCATGCGGTGCCTTCTTTCGCATGAACCCTGGCATCACCTCAAGGATCAAAGAGAAGCTCACGCGGATTTGGGGCAAAGATTTGGGAACATGATGCTAAGTATACCCTAATTTTTTGCCGTGTAAAATTGTCCGAACAATTGGTTCCACATGACGAAAAAATCTGTTGGGATTCTGTTGGGTGCCTCCACTTTCAGACACATGAAAATGGGTCTAATCTGTAGAATCAACTATTGACAGGAATAAATTGGGAAGATTGCTGGGTCCATGCTGAACCGTATTTGAACCCTTTCCGATCATTTAGGTTGTCAGTTTTTGCAAATAAAAGGATCCTCTCTTTATGAGAATGTGTTGTAATGCCATGCGCAATGCACTGGAATGCATTGCGATGCGATGTGATCCAGTGTATTTGTGCACATGTGTATAGTTGCACAGTCTTAGGCATTTTTTTCAAAGACACTATAACAAAGGGACAAGATAATGCTTGTTGCGACATCCTTAAAAACCGTAAGGAAAAAATAGCACATCCACCTAACTTTCCACATCACTGTGTGGGTAGCCCTAATTCGAAAATATCAGTTTCGAATTGCAACAGTTGAAGCATCTTCCAAAAACCATTCTGGGGGGTTCCATATCCAGTTCTCTGGGCTGCACATGGTTTTGATGAGATACGGATCTGCTTTCTTGCTGCTTGTGGGCCCACTATCATTGGACATATTGTCATATCCCCTTGTTGGTTGCATCACTGCATCCCCATTTTGCTTGTATCATGTCCAAAAAAAATCGATATATATGATCAAAACAATGGCTATTCGTTGTGGATGAACAGTCTGAAAAAAAAAACATATGGAAAATCATATTTTTTTTGTCCATCCCACACCCGGTACCCTCTGGTAAACATACAAAAAACTGATGGGAAAGATCCACCATTTTATAGCTGGGAAAACTCACTAGAACTTTCTATAAATGGCCATTTTCAATAGCTATATATGTAACAAATTACCAGAGGGTATCACTCTACATCCCTATAAATTCTCATTTTCCTCGCAGTAAAAAATGGCCCACATCCCCTCTGTACGCGCTGAGATCTCCGGCTTCAGTGACATCTGAGAGGTTCTGATAGATGCCTGGCCCGCGCTGCCCATGTGGATAATACCCTCTGGTAATTTGACGTAGCTATTGAAAATGGTAAATTATAGTGGATTTTCCCATTGAAAATGGTGATTTTCCATAGTTATGTTAGTTTACCAGAGGGTATCTCTTGAATTCGGCGGAATCGCTTGAACCATTAAAAAAAAAAAAAAACGTTTTTTCGGTTGGCTTCTGAAATAGTGCAAGGGGTGTTTGTTCTGATTTTTTTCGGAATTCTGAACAAACCCACAACTGCAATACCTATCGTATCAACCAATCACCATAATTGGATGGGAAAACGATATGGGGTCGTCTGAAAAAAGGGTTACCCTAAAATTCAGTGGTTTATCAAAACTTTTCCGGTTGTAATTTCACTGTTTGGGCATACGTACCCATCATGTTCCCACATATTCCCATATGTTCCCTTCAATGTCCCACATGTTCCCATCATTTTCCGCATGGCACCTCCAATCATTTTCCGAACCTTTCGGGTAAGTTCGTGGGTAATCACGGCCACCTTGGCGGCCAAGGTTTGGGGGGTTCAAGACCTACGATAATGGAATTGTAATGGAATATGGTCCTAGCACATATATATATATATATATTATGATATGATATTACATTGTAGTATGTTATATTAAATTATACTATATTAAATTATGTTATATTATATTATATCATATTATATTATATTATATTATATTACATTATATTATATTATAATATATTATATTATATTATATTATATTATTATATATCATTATATTCTATTAAATATCATATTGTATTATATATTATTATATTATATATTATTATATTATACTAAAAATATATATTATATATACATACATATACAGACATATTATCAAAGGAAGTTTGCTTAGGAAACTTTTGAATTACAAACGATTGTCATGACTAGCTTTCTCACCATGATGGGAACAACATCATCACCTCAATCATCAAGGCAACCACATCATTATGCAAGTAGTTGGGAAGTGTGAGTGCTCGGGAACGCGTGAATTCATGCGTGAAAACACGCGCGGGCGCGAAACCCTGTGTTTTTTCGGGTAAAGTGGCCGTCCGTGGTCGCCGAAGGATGGTCTCTGTTTCTGCCGTTTCCCGCCTCGATCGAGGAAAGTGGTCGACAAAAGGTGCACGAGACTGTAGTGTAGGAAATGTTGGGCGCACTCCCGATGCGTCTTTGCTTGGCAGGTTTTGGCTTCAAAGCTTTTGTCAGCACCCGAAGAGGTTGTAAACATTCCTTGATTTTTTCTTTCATTTTTTCATTTTTTCATTTATTCATTCATTCATTCATTCCATTCCATTCTATTTCATTTCATGTCATTTCATGTCATATCATTCATTCATTCAATCATGTGTTAAGTCATTCATTCATTTTTTCATTCATTCAGTCATTGATTCACTCATTCATACATTCATTTCATTCGTTCATTCATTCCTTCATTCATTTCATGTCATGTCATGTCATGTCATGTCATGTCATGTTTTGTCATGTCATGTCATTCCTTCATTCCTTCATTCCTTCATTCCTTCATTCCTTCATTCATTCATTCATTCATTCTTTCATGTGTTCCTTTCATTCCGTTGATTCATTCTTGCATTCATTCTTTCATGCATTTCATTTTTGTCGTCCTTCATGTCATTTCATTTCACTTCTTCCCAGCTCACCAACAATTCCTATAAGCAAAATGTTTCCTATAGTCATGTCCTTTTTTTGAAACTTCCGCCCCGGCACGTGCCGACACTACCTGGTATGTGAGAATATATATATACATACATATACATAATATTGATTTGATCAATTTGGTAATTTGGCAACTTTGTGGCAACTTAGTATTGGTACCTGGCAACTAGGGGTAACTGCTAGTCTGTTGTCGTGCTTTTTTGTCCATCATGGCCATACTAAAACACCGCCCACAAAGCCATTGACGTTTCCGGGGTGAACCACCGAGGGGGTGGGCTTCGAACGGATCCGTGACATTCATTGAAAGTGGGGCACAAACTGCGAAACAGCACAGGCTGCGCAGTGAACAATTCACCTTCAGTGATAGGTATCCCCCACAGCTATCCCTATAATCGGCTATCTACCTACCTACCTATCTTTCTATCTATCTACCTACGTATCTATCTATCTATCTATCTA
>Ga0126342_10012457_pt1 | contig 15169 bp, 10 predicted proteins | sample Cyp1metagenome_FD_92528 | JGI IMG/M metagenome (GOLD analysis project Ga0126342, IMG submission 92528) | Coral microbial communities from Lord Howe Island, Old Settlement Bay, Australia - Cyphastrea 1 metagenome | ecosystem: Host-associated > Invertebrates > Cnidaria > Coral ...
CGGAGATGTTATGACATGTTAGCACGAGACACTTTTTGCTCAAAAAGTACTTTTTGAGATGCCCAAAAATCCCTACAAATTAATCTCCCCACAAGCTGGTCGCCATTCCGAAGTTTGTGAGTATTTGCACCATCAAGATGCTCCACGTTGTCAGACGCCTCGACCGGTAGAGTTGGACTACATGGACCACTTGTGGCTTGATGACATTCGAGAAGTATGGGCAGACAGATTGCGACCTGGTGAAGTTTTTCACCTGACAAGCGTCGTTCCACAGCCACCAGCGGCTGACAATCAACCGTACATGCCCCACGTGATTGTCTCTCAAGGGCCACAACCGGATCGTATTGGTGTTATTTTGACTGCGAGGTTTGTTGAAGATCATCAAACTCAACTACTCCAAGAAGCTGCATCATCTCCTGGATGGATGTGTGGCACACGGGCAGTTGAAATGATGCGCATTCAGCATCTTGTGCAAGATCGTCCATGGATTGCTCGCTCTGGGGTCATGATGTTTTCCAATGACGAGCTTGAGGAAATCCCTGATGGCATTAGCATCAACATTGACATCCGAGTCCCTCCAGCTGATACTGATGCTGTTTCTTTTGCAGCGTTTCAGCAGCAGGCGTATCCACCTGATCAGCCCATCTTTCACATGCCGGATGTGGCTATGCAAGGTGAAGAGACTCACAATGACTCAGACCACTCAAGTTCTGATGATGATGTTCAATACGCCCAAGGAGATGATTGGCGATTTGCACATGTTTACCGCACACGGAATCGAGTGTATCATGGCTATGTACCGTGGGACAGTGCTTTCGTCTTTCAAGAACGTGTTTCATGGCTCACAGGTGTCGATGAGGATGATATCGCGTATTGTCATCATGTGGCTGACCCACCCGAAGATTTGAGAGCAGCGCATACTGAAGTTCTGCTGATGCAAACAGTTGCTGATCTTCCTCAAGGCTCTCTTCATCGGCTTGTGTTAGTCGACATTGAATTCCACGAGCACCTACCTTCAACTGATACCTCAACATCGAGACGTTGCTTGTCATTGCCACATCTCACACAGAGAAGATCTCTATTGAGACTTCTTGGCCTGGACATTTATTGTGATAAGGTCAAGTCGCGCTGTCTCATGTGGCTGAACAACATCTTGGTTCCGATGCAGCGGAAAAGCAGCTTTCATCTTGAACATGGAGATTACCTGCGTTTGGCTATTCCACCGTGGCCATCAGCAGATTCATCCATTTCAACACGCCAGTGTGTTAGCAATATTCGTCGACATCGATCTGCCATTGAACCATTGGTAGACCACCAGCGCCGCCACAAGATCCTCAACATGAGATTGGCATGACAGAGGTCGAACACCTTGAACAAGGATCCTCATCAAGGCGTTGGCAATCGTCATATGAGGCAGACCACGCCATGTTCTTACAGACAGACATTGGCAAATTTCTGCCCTTTCCTGCTTTACCAGGAAATATGCTGGCCTCTGAGGTTGCAGCCTTGCTGATGACCTCTCAAGATTCTTCATGCGATGGAATACCAGAGGACAAATTGGAGAATACCTCATCTCAATCCGTGCAGATTGCACGGCAACAAGCCACGCAGATTGATCAACATCAAGTTCAACTTGCCGGGATGCCAGACTTCATCCATGAGCTATTTCAACACTATGCTCAAAGGCAGCCTCTTGCTGGCGATGATCGACGCAATGTCTTCTTCATCGAGACTTGGTACAGCGACCACACTCGACGCCCTCACAGTGGCCTTGGTCGTCAAGTACGTCTTACGGCTGACTTCAGCACATGGTATACCTCCATTGTCATGGCGTGGGAAGATCATGTCGACCCATTTCATTCATTGACTGGCCACATTGTCCAGCCGCACCCTGCAGGAGGTGATCCTGAGGTATTGGCACATGTTGTGCTGGTTCAGAATGCCATCCCGGATCAGGTTTCGACATTAGTTTCCATATTTGACGCTGATGATGATCCATGGCATCCACGACTGTTATGTCTTACGCTTCATCAGCAGCGGCTTCTTCAGACCTTGCTTGACGTTGCGAATCCTGGAGATGAATTTGCTTCCATATCGACTATGGCGACATGTCGTGCTTGGTGGCATGATCAAGAGATCACAGCACACTGGCGTACCCTTCTTCCTCATGGTGCTGGCATCCTTCTCCACATCCAACGTGCTCCTGCACCTGTGAACATGGCCCATCATGTTGATGATGATGATGGTCTTCAACTCTTGCAAAAGAATGTTAAAGCCACTGTTGTGTCCTTACAGGACCACATTGAAGCCCCAGCCAATCCTGTCTGGGTGCATGTTGACTGTCACAAAACACTTTTTGTTCGGCAGCAACTTTTGCACTTTGAGGAGGTCCACGTTCAGACTTGTACCCAAAGCGTTCGCTGGAAAGAGACTACCATTTCTGCCCTGCAACACATTGTCCCATGGACCTGGGAACATCCAATCGGCTTCACCTTCTACACCGATGGATCTGCTCCAAGAGCAAATGCAACGGCTACTGCAGCTGTGGTGTTGATTGTCCATACGCTTCAAGGGCAGCGATGGGGAGGGTATCTGACAGCCCCCTGTATTGGCAGTCAGACCGCCCCGCGTGCAGAAGCTACAGGCTTGCTTCTTGCAGTCAGATGGTGCAGTCAGCTTCAGGTGCAGTATGGACATCAATTTGCATGGGTCGAGTTTGCCTTCGATTGCCAACATGTTGCCGGCATTGCTCAAGGACAGCTGGATGGTACACGCAATTGTGATCTATTAGTTCCTCTTCGTGCGCTTCTGCATTGGCTTGAAGGATTCAATGCGGTTAGTTTCAGTTGGACTCACCTTCGAGGACACAGTGGTCATCCATGGAATGAAGCAGCTGACACTTTGTGCTTGCATGCACGACAAAATGGTGTCACCCAGCATGATATGAGTGAATTTCTTCATCAATGTAGCTTTGACAACACTGATCTGGCTCCTGTACAATGGCTTTGGTTGGTCGAGAAATCTCTTAAGGGAGCTCCTGATGCACCCCTTTTTGGAAGCTGGACGATGGAAATTTGACATTGCGAAGCCACTTCTTACGCCACCAGAGATAGCTCTCCAACCTATCACTAGCCGACAAGATGTTCAGACATTTGATCCTCGAGTGACCCAGCAGTTTTGCATGCGACTTGCTACGGCCAATGTTTTGACGCTGTTTCCAGGACAAGAACATGCCTCTGGATACACAAGTGCACGTGCAGAAGGTCTTGCTGCGCAGTTTCATGCTCTTGGTTTTCACGTCATTGGTTTGCAAGAAACTCGAAGTCGACAGGAAGGACATGTTCAGATGGACCATTTTCATGTTCTTTCAGCCCCTGCCTCACAACGAGGCGTTGGAGGCATCCAGCTTTGGGTTCACCGCAACATTCGAGATGGCGATTTTCATCTTCCCATTGAACCACATCATTTACGCATTCTTCATGCTACGGCGCAACGCCTTGTTGTACGACTTGCTTGTGGAGATCTACGCGTTATTTTTGTGGTTCTACATGCTCCAACGGAAGCAGATGATTCTGTTCTACAAAAATTCTGGAGTGCAACCTCAGCGGCTATTCCAAAACAGTACCGGTCGTGGCGTCTTTTCGTCCTGGCTGATGCCAATAGCCGTGTAGGGTCTGTTTGCTCCAATGCTGTTGGTGATTGGCATGCAGAAACAGAAAATCTGAAAGGACAATATTTCCATCAATGGCTGCAAGAGCATCTGCTCTTCTTGCCACAGACATGGAGCACCTTTCATGAAGGACCCAGCTCTACGTGGACTCATGCTACAGGCACGACTGCACGGCTCGACTACATTGCATGTCCCGCGGAGCTGCACGATGCTGCCATACGTACATGGGTTGATGAACGCGTAGATCTGTCCCTCCAGAGAGAGGATCACGCATGTGTTTGCGCTCAAATTCCTCTCTCCATGCATGCGTCCACAAGAACACGTCAACCCCGACGTACCAAACAGCTGCAACAATTCTGCCAGCTGTCATGGGAGATGGATGTTCACACGCATGCCGCAGTGTTACAGCGTTGGCTTCATGATCACCAAACCACCAACAAGGTGCTGCGCAAGAAGCATTTGACTCAGGAGACAGCCAAGCTGATTGCCGCGAAGACTTTTCATCGTCAATGCCTTGGTAAACTACGGCGTCACCGGAGGATGGCCGTTCTACGTCACATTTTTACCAGCTGGCGGCATCAACAAGGCTCACATCCTGATCTTCAACCATGGCTCCGAGCATGTGATCGACAGGAAGCACATCATCTAGCAGCTTTTCAGACATTAGCACCTCATGTCGTTCAAGCAGTACGGCAAGACGACAAAGACTTCTACAACAAACTTGCCGAGCAAGCTGGACAAGAGTCTCAGAGAGGCGCCAGACAGCTCTGGCAGGCGATTCGATTTGCCTTGCCGAAATGGCCTACCAAGCAGAAATCCAATCTCAGGTGTGTTGGTCCTACTGTTTCAGACAAGGTCCACCATTACAATGAATTGGAAGCTGGACAAACTACGTCATATGTGGACTTGCTGTCAACATGCTGGCGAGCGCAGCAGACTGCGATGCATGATGCTCCTCTTCAAATTCCATTACAAGAATTTCCTACGCGTGTGGCTGTGGAGAGTTTGTGTGCGAAGTTGCAACGCAACAAGGCTCCTGGCATTGATGATGTCAAACCCGACACTCTCCGTCGGCATGGACCACCATTGCCACGGAGGTTACATCACTTTTCCTCAAGATGTGGACTACAGGTGCTGAACCTGTACAATGGAAAGGTGGTTTGATCCACACCATTGGGAAGAAGAAGCAGAGTAATCAGATCAAGGACATGAGAGGCATTGCCTTGCTTGACAGTTTGGGCAAATTGTCGCACGCCATTTTACGAGCGCAGTTCATGCCGGCTCTTCAAGTAGCACGAGCCCCATTGCAGCTCGGTGGCTTTGCCCACCAATCGACCATGTTCGCCACGCACTATTTACGTGCATTTGAACAACTCGCATCAGCTCGCAAATTGACTTCTTGTGTGATTTTTCTGGACATCAAAAGTGCCTTTCACTCCATGGTCAGGGAAGTGCTCTTTGACATGCAAATGCCATTGCCGGAGCGTCTCCGTGAAGTCTTGTTTGCAGCTGGATGTGATCCTGATGAAGTGACCCGTCACTGCTCTTCTTCTGAATTTGCGGATTTGATGACTCCAACCTTGACCAGATTGATGCGAGATGCACACTCTCATACATGGTTCACCTTAGCTTCCTCAGATGAGGTGCATCACACTCACAGAGGAAGCCGGCCAGGATCGCCGCTGGCTGACGCAGCCTACAATGCTCTTATGACAGCAGTCATACGGGACATTCAAGCCATTTTGGATGTGCATCCGGTCCTCTGTCAGGCAAATCAGCTATGTGGATTGAAACCTGATATTGTGGCTTGGGTAGACGATCTGGCGCTTCCCTTGGCAGTACCTTCCGCTGACGCATTGATGCCAGTGATCCAGAATCTCATGCCGGAAATTGATGCAGTGTGCCGTGGATATGGTTTGGTTCTCAACCTACAACGACAAAAGACTGAAGCTGTGCTTGCTTTTCGTGGTGCACATGCAGCTCAGCAGCGTCGGTCCTGTTTTGGGACGCAACAAGGGGTTCTTTGCACGACACTGCCTCAAGGATCTCTTCGATGTGTACCACGGTATGAACATCTTGGTACCATCTTCACGGCTGAAGGAGCAATCGATGCAGAAGTCACCCATCGAGTTGGACGTGCCACCCATGCGTACCAGCAAGTCCGGCGGCCTATCCTGAACAATCGACATGTGTCTGCAGCCACGCGATTGCGCCTTCTTGAGGGCCTTGTTATGCCGGTCCTCTTCCACGGCAGTGGAAATTGGCCGCTTCTATCTCACCGACAGTTGCGGAAGATGCAAGGAGTCTGCATGACATGGATTCGGTCCATCCTTCAAAATGGATATTGGACGGCCGATCTTCTAGCGGATCAGCGTCTTTTGATGCTCTGGCGCATCCCTTCTGTCACTTTGAGATTGGCAAAGATGAGACTGCTATACGCGTTCCATCTTGTGCGTGACTGCCCTGGTGCCATTCTCGATGTTGTCACAGCAGTTGAGTCGCACCCACAGTCATGGATCCCAGGTCTACGACATGCTTTGAATTGGATTCAACAAATGGATGCCCGTGCAGTGCCTTGGGATCCCATGCTCGCGCCTGTCTCTGTCATCTTTTCTTGGCTGGCGGCAAATCAGGACGGAGGACCAAGATTGGTCCGACGACTTTATCATCGTTCACTTCGTCAAGGTATGGTGGTAGCCCAAGCTGTTCGTGCTCATTGGCAATTGCGCAGTTGCATTGATCGCACTCCTCATGATGAACGAGTGGTCTCCATCCAACAATCACGTGATCAGTTCTTACATGAATGCCGTCTATGTGCCAAGGCTTTTGAGACATGGCATCAACTACAAGTCCATCTATGGATGCAACATGAAGTTATCTCAGATGAACGACGAATGATGACTTCCACCGTTTGTGATGCTTGTCACAAATGTTTTTGGACTGCACAACGGCTGCAGCAGCACCTGCGGTACAGCCGTCGGCACGTGAATGGCTGCTATGAGCAGCTCACTTGGCGTTGTCCGCCATTTATTTCAGCACCAGACATTGAGAGCATTCCTGTGGTGGATCGTTTTCACCGACATCCTGCCATGATTGTTGACAATGTGCCCACACAGCAAGAGATGCAAATTGCCACTCGACAAGAGGCGGATCGAATCCTTGCGTGCAGATGGCGTGAAGAGGATCTCCCAGAAGAGATTGATTCTGATTTTCAAAAGATGATCTTTGCAGCATTAGATGATATTCTTTTTGCGTTTGCACACAGTCGTCTTGATGATGTTGATCAGATACTATTCCAGATGCTTTCCGTCGCAGATGGATCAAGTCAGGGACAATCTCATGGCGCTGTTGGTGAGCTGGCTCTGTGTCTATGGATTCGTGATCATGTTCGCTTTTCTCGTTTCCTGGGCCTTTCTGTTGCAGTTTTTCAACAAGTAGAGAGTGCTCTCCAGTCCATCATGGCAGATTCTCATGTGGGGCAATTGGTTAGTTGGAAGAAGCGCATGGATGAAGCTTTTCAGCCAATGCATGTCAAGGAGGACAAGGCCACGCCTCCGTTGGCACCGCTTGAGCCAATCGTTAACCCTTGCAACCTGCAGAATTGCCTTTTGGATGAAGTTTTTGCCCATAAGTTTGCTTTCCCTCAAACCTCTAAAGTTCCATTATGTAGGGTAGGAGATCGCACTGTGATCTTAATCCTGCACTTGTTCAGCGGCAGACGTCGCATTGGGGACTGCCATTGGTGGATGCAACATCTTGCTGCAAAGATCTTCCCAGAGATGCCGGTGGTGATGGTTTCCGTCGACACTGCCATTGATAGCGTCTATGGTGATCTATCCTGCGGCTCGAACTTGGCATGATGAAACGTGGCGCAGTTGCGGGGTCACTCACTGGACCCCCCTGCGAGACGTTTTCGGCAGCGCGTGGTATTCAATTAGACACTCCTTTTGGACCACGACCGCTCCGAACGTCAGAGATGCCATGGTGTCTTCACGACAGATCAGATCGAGAGCTTCGGCAATGCACCACGGGTGCAGAATTACTCCTCAACTCTCTGCAACTGGAATGCTCGGTAGTTGTTGCTGGTGGAGGCACAATTATGGAGCACCCTGCGGAACCCAATGACTCTGACAAAGTGCCAGTGTGGCGATTGAGATGTCATCGAGAATGGTGCATGAAGCTTCCTTCAGCGGCGATCCATCGCATTGAGCAGTGGCTCTTCGGTGCAGTTGGCGTTAAACCTACGTTTCTGAGAGCAATTAACTTAGGACCCCCGGTGGTTGTAGGTAGAGAATTGCTGTACGGTGCTGAGACTTGGCGCACCAGGCCCCAACAAGGCCTGAAAGGCCGTGGAAAAGACGGTAGGTTTCGAACTGCACGAGCCAAAGAGTATCCAAGCGCTCTGTGCCGTAGCATGGTAGTTGCTTTGCTGCGTGGGCTTCGGTACAGATGGAAAGCTGAAGGTGCCCACAATCCTGTGGAACTTTTAGCTGAAGAAGCTCAATGGCTGACGCACATGTGTGCGCAATCTGATATCCTCACGCGCACAGACTTTCTCCCTGACTATCAGGGAACGTGAGGTGGCTCAGGACAGTGAGCGAATTCACATGCGAGACCGCGCGGGGCAACTCCAGGCGGTGGAATGGAAAAAATCCACTATAAATGGCCATTTTCAATAGCTATGTAACAAATTACCAGAGGGTATGCCAATTCACCCGGATCATTTGGCTTGGACTTTTCGGAGATCCAGCAAAGAAATAGGTTTACAGTAAAATCCGGCTGACTGATACTTATTGTCTACAATATGATTGGGTTTAAAAAATAAAAACCAGTTATTTTTCCATATGTTGTAGTTTCTTCTGTTGCTCCATGAAAATCATCTTTTGACATAAACCAACTGATGCTTAGAATCCATTGGTTTGGAAGCACATTTTTTTCTCGTTTTTCAAATGCCCATCTTGGGGCGTAGGAATTTTCTGGACACACAAATGACTGGATTGGGAAAGAAGAGGTATTTTTTGACAATGTTTATTTTGGGAATTATCTTCTTGTATTATTTGGTTTTGGCTATTGGCTTTTGGTTTCATGCTTGCCATTTTAAGAGTAGATTCAATTTTTCAATATTCGATTTCATTTAAATTAGTTTCACTAGTTTCACATTAATTTATAAATCGAAATTTGGATTAATTTCACATTTGCCACCAACCAGAAAAAGATCAGCAATGGAAGAATCAGGGAAAGCAGCTCTTAGGCCTCCACAGGGTTTATCAAAACTATGAAATATCTGGATATGGAGTTTATGTCTGGTTGGTGGTTTGGAACATGAATGGATTATTTTTCCATTAATATTAGGAGTAATATATAATCCCAACTGACTTCCATATCTTTCAGAGGGGTTGAAACCACCAGCCAGATGTGTTATGTTCCATCAAAAAGGAATTTTGGATTTTAACGCATTTATGTGTTATGTTCCCCAGTTCAGTGATATTACCTGAAGATATTTGAGTTCCAATGGGCTGAAATTCAAATGACCAAACCAGACGAAGCTCATGTATCATCAATAGGGGAGAAGGCACCCATTTTCAGAAGGGGTGGTTGATTCCTCGCCCCAAATGAGTAAACATCCCGGAGAAATCCACAGGGTGAAATCTGTAAAATGGCACTGAACATCACCCAACCACGGGTCTCAAATGGGGAAGGTCATTTTGGTTGGGAATCCCATGGGAAGTATAAACACTTTCTGGTTGAACTTGTAGAATTTGCTATGCGACTTTGGGACAGCACAACTAAACACCTACGACTTGGAATGATAGGAAGATCCGGCAATAGCCGCACAGTTCCACCCTTTCCTCAAGTGTATCATTATGACATCCCCAAAACAGAAACACTGGTTGGTGGTTTGGAACATTTTTTATTTTTCCATATATTGGGAATGTCATAATCCCAACTGACGAACTCATATTTTTCAGAGGGGTTAGCAGCAACCACCAACCAGATGCCATTAAAATTCCCATCAAATGCCATTAAACCACCATTAATCCCCATTAAACCACCATAAAATCCCATTACACCACCATTAAATCCCATTAAACCACCCCAAAATCACATTCAACCACCATTAAATCCCATTAAACCACCCCAAAATCACATTCAACCACCATTAAATGCCATTAAACCACCATCAAACCACCATTAAAACACCTGGTGTTTTCTTCCCTTCGCTGCCCCTCTGCAGGTGGGTTGCGTTCGTCTCTTCCAGGTAGGCTTTGAAGAGATGCAAACGGTCAGTGCAGTGGTGGCCAAATGGAACGGTTTCCAGTGGAGCACGGTGCCTCGAAACGCACGGGCGAAGGATGTAGTGGGGGGAATGGGCCTTTTTGGAAGATTGGAAAAGGGATGTTTTTTATGATCATCTTTTTGATGGCTATAAATTTATGTTGTATATTCTTATTCTACATGATTATAAAGTTGTTATAAGATGTTATAAGGATTATAGTTATATTATATGTTATTATATACTCATATACGACAGTTTAATATGTGTCAAACAGTCATGATTTTGATGCTTCACATTCAATGATCAGTGGTTTTTGATGGGGAGGACTGATCCAAGATCGGGACCAACATCTTGTTTTGCTGTGAACACCAGGAGATTCCAGGCTTTTTTTCACCCACCACGCAAGAACAATGCGGAGCTTCCCAGAATTGAGAAGCCTAGAGTCAGTTGGAGGTGATCAAGTTCGAAGCTTGCCTAAGTTGCACAACAACAAACCAAGGATTTATGGATCTAGGACCTAAGACTAGCAGCCGAGCCTGCTTTCGAAGCCTGCTTCGACTTGGTTACACCGGTAGCCATGCACCATGTTTAAATCATTGAACATGGCCTGGGATTATATAACAGCAATTATTCCTATCACAACCCAGTTATTACATGTTATGACATAACAATATTTATCCACATATTTAACAAAAAATATTTACCCTCTGGTAATTTAACATAGCTATTGAAGCCATGGCCCAGTCGAAATAGTTGATTTACCCAGCTACAAAATGGTGGATCTTTCCATAGTTACGTTAGTTTACCAGAGGGTAAGGCCCAAAAAAAAATGGCCATGGAAACAGAGGCTTCCGAGGATCCGTCGCCGGGGATGGCGTCCGCCGGATGGCGTCCGAGGAATGGCGGTTGGATGGTCTCGGAGGGAGCGCCTGGAACCGGCGCCCAGCGGCCAGCAATACCATGTGGCGATTGCTGTACAAGTCTCGGACACTAACTCGAACTCAAAAACGCAAGGGTTCCGTTGGTGGTGCTACAGTTGTGAAATCCTGAAATCTTCCGTTGGTTTATAGATCTAAATCAAACCAATATATATATATAGAGTTATATATATATATAATTATATATAATTATATATAATTATATATAATTATATATAATTATATTGTTATATTATATATGTATGATTATATATGTGTATCTACTGTACCATAAAACTTATACTCAACTTATGGACCAGCTGAGCTATCGGAACTGCAACGTTTTAGATTTACCTGGAACCCAGTCATGACCATTATTTTGGAAATTTAGACCCAAAAACTTCATGAAAATTTCAGGATAATAATCTAAAATAGAGGTCATTTGGGTTCCAGCTATAGGCAATATGACGCAAATTGAGGGTGATTATTATATAATTTTATTAATAGTTGGATTGTGGTTATTTTAGATGATTATCTGGTCCAATTAGAACGACCTGACCACAACGGTCACTAAAATTAAAACTGTTGGTGAATGTTCTGGGTAACTGTCCCAAGACGGCAAAATTTTATTCAGGTTGGTGATTTTTTAAAGTTGACCCAGATATTGTGGCTATGGATCAAACATAAAGACAAAAGCCCTGGTACCATGGTGAACATCAAATGGCGAAGGTGCAATGTGGAGACCGAACTTCTAGCAGTTGATGAATGGAGAGAGATTTGAGATGATTTGAGCAGTGATCAAAACCATTGTTGATTGATTATGAAATATGGGGTTGTGACATGTTAACACCACATGACTAGATGTTATGAGTGCAACTGTTTTTTTGTTTGGATTATGATTTTGCTCATGTGCTACTAATCCTGTTCTCAACCAACTAGTAGAATGGAATGGCATTGGGGGTGAAGTTGGTTGACCACACACCCATGAACTAGTTCGATGTATCGACCATAAATCCTAGTGAATTGTTAGTTATAAATAGCAATATATAGATATATTGGTATATATATGTATATATATGTACATAAAAACCAACTTAGTTGATCTTAGCCAACCTACATTTAAATATAAATCATCATTTTTCTTGGTTAAATCCCAATGTTCGAACACTGCCTACTGCCTTGACCCGGATTCCGATGCCAGGAAAGCCGAGCCTTGCCCCAACCAGTTGTCGCGCATCGTTCAGCGGCCCTGGGGCATTGCTGATTTGAAGTTTTTCAGCCACTCGGTGCTGCTGGGCAAATTAATTAGGGACCCAACATGATCCACCTAGCCGCAACGGCAAATTTTCAGATTTAGACCCTGAAAAATCGATAAACAATGATAAACATAGCCCAAGTGTAGTGGAAACGAATCTTCCAACCCCCAAGTCATGGCAGCCTGGCAGGGTCGTCATGTTACTTTGGGGGATGGAATGTAGATGTAATGTCAACCCCGGATTAAAAAAACATGGTTTATTAATTAGGGGGGTACTCCTCCAATAGTTCATTTCATCTGATACTGAAATATGGTATCCCCCCAATTAAACAACCGTTTTTACGGGGTTTATTCATCCAGGGTTGACATTACATGAGTAGCCAATGGTGTCTATAGAAATTAAAACAATCCCAAGAAGTCGACCATCCCACTAGGTATTGGCGGGATGACATGCGCTTGTAAGATCCATAGAAACTCATCGTGTCCTGTGGAACGTTGCAGCTGGACCGTCAAGGATACCGTTCTATTGTATGTCCACACTGATATTCCAAGCTATTCGTGGCTGATGAGACATGGAAGTTCATAGATACATGACATAGCCCTATGAGCTACTGTAACCATGGCCCCTCATATCCTCAGATTTGTCATAGATGGCCCAATAGACACCATGGTTGACTAAGGATATGAGGCTTAGCCATACCCGTCATTTGGTGGGGATTTTCCTGCGTTCGATGGCTGAGTTGTATCCCATATGATCTCCATGAAATATCCCCGGCTGTAGATGATGTTCCAGTGATTTCGCATTCAACATAGCCATTTGTATCCCATTCAAAATAGATTGGATTCGTTCCAGTTGTATCCCATACAATCTCCATGAAATATTCCCATTCCAATAATTCGATAGATTTCCAATGTTGAACGAATTATCGAATGGATTCGAATGGCAGGTGGTTGCAACAGCTACTCTCTCCCCGTGTCAATAGGTGATGATGACTGTCAAGACGAGATCACAGGAGGCAATGCCATGACATCTGGAGGCCGACGGACGCCAGGGAGCAATCAGCAGCCCTTCCGGGGGCTCGGGAACCGCCGGTTGCGGTTGATCTGGCTTGATATCTTTGTTTGAAGATCTGAGCAGTTCCAACAACTACAATAGATCTAAACCAAACTCTTTCCAACACCAATTCCAACCAATTATCTTTTGTTGTTAGGTCTTACAGTTACTATAATTGGTGTTTTCAAACGTGGCCGGCGAAAATAAACCACGAACTACATGGAGATGTTCATGGGAAAATCATCCATGGGATATGGAAAGAATTGCCATGTTTGATTATCTAATGGTATTTGAGACATCTTTAGTTACTAGTTGAAATGACGAGAAACTAAAGACTGATAGGCTAGGAATGGGTTTGAGCATGAACCCAGCTGTTGCAATTGGTGGTTTCGGGGGATTCTGACACCGACTGCCGCAGGTGGAAATGGATAACCCCTGACAGCTTGATTGATACACACCTTGACATGGCCGTGGGTCTGTGGGTCAAAACCACACAGGCCACGGCATTGAAAGCTCTGTACATCTGAACATGTCCTCTATTCCAGTAATGTTTCGGCAGAAGGGTACAGGGATTACCAGGGTGGAATAACCCGCTGTTACGAATACGTTTGTGATTGGATGAATACCCCCAATTGACTTACTGCAGATCTTGGTATGAGTCAAACAAATCCTAAAATGGGTACCAGAAAGGGAGAGTCAACTACTGAAATCAACACAGAAAAAAATTGGGTCTGCACAGTTGGCAATTTTCTGACGCATCCCATGTTAAAGTTGGTCCCCCAATCTTTGGTGAGATTTCACCAGTGTTTCTTCCAAGTTTTACATCGTTTTCACGAAAGAAAATCCAGCGAGTTGACTTCAGAAGCCATCAAAAATATGGTCAAACTGAGTCAAACTCAAGCTACTTCCAGAATCTTCCAGATTTTGAAACCAACTCCCCTCTATACCACAGACGTTTTTCTCAAAAAGCTACGCAGGTTTTGATCACTTCCACCCCTCTGCGGTGGATCAAGACTCCTATCTGACCTCGCGCATGGTGGACGATGATCCCCTCAGTACCTGGACGGCCAACTGCCGCACGGGCTTTTACAACACCAACACGGACCTCACGAATTGTAGCGGCTCGTGGGTTGGCATCTGGGCGTGAGACGGTCGCTGGTTGAGGTAGACCATGAACGACCGAAGAACATGGTGGTTTTGCCATGAATCATTGAGAAATGATGGGTTTTCATCATGAGGAATGGTGGCAAATACCGCTAAACATGATAAGCATGGGGCTTCGAGGAGGAAACTAATCTGGTTTTCGTCCTGACAAGGGAAAAACGAGGCTTTAACACAAGGTGCATGGGTGAAGAGGATAGGCTCAAGGTAATCAAATCAAATCTGACGCTTGGAAATTCCCTCTAAATGGAAGCGTTCTTATGGGGCAATCATGGAAAATCAACTGGAAATTGGAGATTTTCCATTGCCATCTTTGATTTCCAGAGAGTACTACCTACCAAAATCAGCCCTTGATATGTGAAATCTTCCAGTGTAACAACTTTTGCATGCCACAGGAATGGTGCTTAGATTGCGGGGAATCATCCCCAAATGGCCTGTTTAGCTTTATTGATCTATTTATCCCTGTATCAACATATCTCTATATCTATACCTATATATATTATCTATAATATCTATATATAATATCTATAATATATATACATATGTGATATCTATAATATATATATATATATATGATATCTATAATATATATTTATGATATCTGTAAAATATATATAACTATGATATCTATAAAATATATATATATATATATATGATATCTAAAATATATATATATATATGATATCTATAATATATATATGATATCTATAATATATATATATATATATGATATCTATTATATATAAATATATATGATATCTATAATATATATATGATATCTATATATAATATATATATATATGATAACTATAATATACATATAATATCTATAATA
>Ga0126342_10012458_pt1 | contig 15165 bp, 13 predicted proteins | sample Cyp1metagenome_FD_92528 | JGI IMG/M metagenome (GOLD analysis project Ga0126342, IMG submission 92528) | Coral microbial communities from Lord Howe Island, Old Settlement Bay, Australia - Cyphastrea 1 metagenome | ecosystem: Host-associated > Invertebrates > Cnidaria > Coral ...
ATTTTATTATATTATATTATATTATATTATATTTACTATATTATATATATATATATGTTATTAAAACCACATATATATATATACATATATTATTGTATATTATATATATATTATTGTATATATATATGTATGTGTATATATATATATGCGTATTATACATATATAATATAGATATGTGTGTGTGTCATGTTGAAGCTAAGAAGAAACGGCCAAGAACGGGGAATACCCGCTTGAGTTCACTTATGTAAATACTGGGAAAAACACTGATAGTCCTGATAATCCATCAAAAAGTGGATTAAGCCCAACGTTGCCCTAGTCTCCAAAACTTATTTTGGGAGATGAAGGTCCTTATCCAGATATTGCAGCTATTTTAACCAATCCCCACATGAAGGCCCTGGCCATGAAGCCTGATCCCACCTCCCGAAACTCGCTGTAAAGCTGCTGCTTCGCTGCATCCCTCACCTCACGAAACTGTGAAGGACGTGGAAATACATGAGGGGTCAAGCCCAAACCATCCAAACCCAATTTTTGGGTGGATGAAGATCCATCTACCCAGATCTAGCCATTTTGCTCACCACAAATACCCCCGAAAAATGGAGGAGTTTTGACGCCTCAAGCAGTTGGTCTTCCAACTCCTTCAACCTTTCGGCCACTTCCGGCTTCAGCAGCTGCACATCTGCGGAGGCCGCCTCCGCAGAAGCCAGGTCAGTTAGGTCACTAGGTCACCCCAGGTCGGTCGGATTCCATAGGATTCCGTGGGATTCCGATGCCATGGATCCATTTTCCCATGGGTTTTCAAAGGCTTTTCCCATGGTTTTCTTGGAGAAAAGATGCTGGTGTGACCCCGAGATCCGCAAGTTGACTTCCCGCATGCCTCATTTCTGGGTTCATGAAATTGCTCTCCAATTTCTGCCCCTCTGCCCCTCATCAGTTCAAAAACAATCAGTCATGTTCCGTCAATAGCCTCTGGTAAATCAAAGAGGACAAGTAAAAACATCAATCTGTTCATCATATTTTACAATTTTATCATATCTTAGAGATGATTTTCCCAGCGAACTAAAGCTCCATTTCGTGCGGAGAACATGTTGCCGTGATTCTGGCCCGGCCTCAGCTCGTGAGACAGCACGTTTCACAACCTCAGCCTGCCATGGATGGGAAAAAAGTCAACAGAACAGGTGCGTTCAAAATGGTCATTCAAAACAACCATAAACCATCAACCATCAACCAATGGTACCTGTTTGATTCAACCATTTTTGATGGTGGTTGTCAAAACTCCCAATTTCAGAACTCATCAACCATTGTAACCATCAACCAAGCATCATTTACAGTATCAACTGTGTCCCCTTTTTCTTGATGGTTCAATCATGTTGCGTCATGTTAAATCCCCCCTATTTCCAGCAGGGTCAACTTGGTTGCACCTCGAGCATGGCTGCTTCTCGAGCCATCTCCACCGCCTCATTCTGTCGCTGGGCTTCCTCCATGAGACGTTCTTCCAGCTGAGGCATGGTGGCATTTGCCACTGCCACTGCCACCTGGCCACATGGAAAACAGGCATGGAAAACAGGCAGAGACCCTGGGAGTCGTTGGCATTGCCACATCGCGCTTCTTTTTTGCTTTTTTTTTGGGGGTGAAACCAACCAGCCCCAGTTGGGCAGTGATGGCCGGCTGAGATTTGGTGCCCAATTGGATCCATTGGTCAGTTATAACTCCAGCATCCCCAGCTTTCGGGTCAGTCGGCGATAATCACCGGCCTCACTGGCCACGGCCCGAGCGCTTTCTTCCCCAGCCGCCACCAACTTCAGAGCCAAACGCTGGAGCCTCGCCAGGAACAACGGCCATGTTCCAAAACTGGGGGATCGTTTTTACATGGTTTTACCAGCTTGAATAATCCGGTGAAAATATATGAAAATCGGGATTTCGGATTCTGCAAAGGTCACAGAACGATTCTTGCCGGGCAAGCGGAATGATTAAATTGATGACTTCTACGTCGATGGTGCAGCGAAACGGGGTTGGTAAACCATATCAATCCAGCAACAATCCCAGGCAATTTGTAACCCTGGCAGCGTGCAAAACCATGCCTCCAGTCCAAGCCCGATGGTTCTTCCTGCCACTGCAAGTCTAGCAGGCTTCTCTCTGCGTGCAGCAAACCTTCGACATTGTCAACGTCTCTCCTGGAGCTCCTTTTCGACGTCTTTCTTAATCACTTTTGTATACTTTTGTTAGATGGGTATGGGTCAAAATTAGGTACCCCAATAATTGGATGGTTAATACTAAACCAGACTAACATCTGTGGCCCACATCCAGATTGCCTTTTGAAAACTAGATTAAACAAGTACACCGCACCATAAGGCCGCTATGCAGAGTAATCACTCGAGCACAAAAGACGGAGGTCTTTGAAGAACTCGCATTTTGTATCAGAAACACAGAATGTCTATGCTGTCTATGCTTCTTTTCACGGAATAAAATTGTTGCATGCTAAGCAGTAAGGCACCAAACCAAGAACGGTCCTCCGCACTGTCCAGGGTATCGTCTTCAGGACTTCCTCTGCCAAGATGCTGCTCTCAAGCGGAGGCGATTCCGTTGCACGGCAATCATAACAAAAATAGTAGCTGCAAGTGCATCTTTGTGAGATGGCTATGGATCAATACCTATAAATACCATATTTTAGTGGGATGAACATCCATTTACCAGCTATTTTGATGTGAACTACAGGGGTACAAGGTTTTGACCCATCCCCAGATAATTCCAAGAAATTAGAAAGGACTTGACTGACTTGACTGACTTGACTTGACTGCCAAAGCCCTTCTTATTCAACACCACCGGATGGATCCACACAGTGAATTGCCAGTTTTGTCTTAGGATCCCATAGGCCATGGATGACATTCGCGCGCAACACTTGAAGTGCATCCATATAGATGGGAAGGCTTAGCAGTGCTGGAAATCCAGTGGCATTTCTATCACGTCCCGCTCCTGAGCGTCTCGAGTCGGAACGGTCAGAAGCCCTTCTTCGAGCTCCAGACCCAGAGGGCAGCCCGGGCCCAGGGCCACTTTCAGGTTGATCCGACCTGTGGGAGTTCACTGCGGACAAAACCCCAACAAGAAAAGGCTTGAAATTCACCTGGGGGACTTGAACCATAAAGCCAGAAACTGAGGTCATTTTCACTGCGGTTGCAAACACCAGGGCATACGAAAACACTGGGCGGATTGTATCAGATTCTGCGCAACGGCCTATATAATTTGTATCAGTAGTTGTTTACTCTCAAGTCTGATGACTACCGGCCACATCTGTGAAACCATCAGCTGAGAGTTCCCAACTGCCTCCGTGCTACAGCAGCTTCCGCACTCCGCTCAACTTGTAAGAAAGCCTCCAAGGACGGTACCAAGCTTTTGTGACTTTGTGAGATACCCTCTTAGCATCCTTGCCAGAAGAATTTGAACATTCCGCTTCCAAGATCTGAGCTATTTATATTTATTTATCAGTTTCTGAAGGCTACAACCTGTGGCTTATGGTAGGCATACATCCTGCCGGTTGTGACACCTTCGAAGCCACCGTCAACGGTGAGCCTCGGAGACGGCCCGTTGCACTTCCACCGTGACAGCAGCCCCCAGGGTCACTCGCGTGCCCTGCGCGAGGATGGCAAGCAATAGACTCTGAACAACCGGAAGGCTATTTCGACCAAACAACACATGTACAATCAATATGTATATATATATCATATAGAACTGACTACAAATAAAATATAGAACTAACATAAACTAGGCTTAACTATGTATAGAACTAGAAAATAAAAGAACGAAACTGTCGGCGACAACAGGGCGACTATCGAACAAAGTAAAGCATAGGTCCAGTCGTCAGCGCAGCACTTTCTTCGCCAGAGTGCTAACGCTACTTTGCTGATTTGCACCATCAGCTGCATCTCCTGAGTTTTAATAAAAACAATCGAATGTCTGGAAAGAGTGCTTCACATTCCTAACGAAATGCTTCTGGCGTTCTTCTGGGGTCGAGTCAAGGAGATGGACACATTTGGACCTTGCTTCCAGATGTCACCACTAAACGTTCAAAGAGTTCGGGTGACTCGGTGACACGCGGCAGCGGCATCCGCAGGCGCCCGGAAGATGGCTACGCATAGAACACCAGTTGTCCATGGCAGGCTTTGGGCACCTCACCCTTGTAGGCTTTGCACACCTCGCGGGTCCAGGGACTTACATGGACTAATTACGACTAACGCCTTAAATGTATGGCAAAGAATACTAAAGAATTGGGAAAACGATGAAAAATGAGCCATTTTTGTCAACCAACTCTCTTCATGTTTTTTGGATGTGTTTCAAGATTCTAGAGATACCCTGATCCCTTCAAGGACTATTAAGGTCGAAGGCCACTGCATTGAGAAATTGAATTGGAAAAGGCAACCATCACACCAATCCCTTTCATTGTGAAAGCTCCCCACAGGGGACCTTTTTTTGTCTCTGCTTGGTTTCAACATTTTGATACCCTCTGGTAAATTAACATAGACCCTGAAAATGACCAATTTATAGTGGAAACTAGTCTTCCAAACCCTATCTGCCAGGGTCTATGTTAATTTACCAGAGGGTACATTTTGCGCATCAAAACAACATGTCAAAACAGAATTTCAGCCATGCACGCCTCTTTCAACAAATCATTCGGTTGCTCCACCGCCTTCCCATTAACCAGGATGTAAGGAACGCCTACCCGCAACGCGGCAGCCAGCACCCATGCGACTCGTGAAGTTTGGATTCAGGTTTTACATGACAATCTGAAATGACTGCTCAATATAATTATCATGGCTCAATCTGTTTAGAGTCTCTGGACTCAGTTCCGGGCAATATGTGAGAAACCGATTGACGGCTATGTTTACATGGCCCTTCAGCACTTGCATCAGGAAGTAAGTCCCCTTTCTCCTTGGGAAGAAAGTACATCAGGAAACTACGTCCACTTACATGTCACTTCAAATGGGTAATGTGGGTAAAACAATAATAAACCACCCATTTGGGAATGGTTTATACATGTTTATACCACCTATTTATGGTGACTTGGGTTAATTCAAAATACAGTACGTGCACCAACACAGCACTGCCGCACTAGCCGCATTGGCTGCACTCACTAGCCACCATAGCCATCTGTTTTTTGCGCTGGAGCCTTTTCAACGAAGCAAACTACAACTGGAGAGTTTTCCTGTGGTCAGGGTGTGAGGCACCGCAGCCCGAAGTTGGGGTCTCACTGTTGAAGCAAGTCGAAAAGCATCCGTTTCATGAAGATTATGTAGAGTTTTATGGAATATTAATGATACTAACAAACAATACCAATATGACATATACTACATATCTACTACATTTACATACTACATATATCATTACATATCTACATATCTTACTTACCTAATTATATAAGTATATATACTTACGTTATATAATATACTCTATATATATATATATGTTCCGTTACATATATGACATATGTAATGTAGCCCGTATATATCATAGTTGTCAGAGAAGAACATGGCAAGGCCACCTCCATTTTTGGCGTGTCGAGGCCACAATAAAGATCTCTGTCATTTCGGTTGTGCAGATGACGCTTCAAGCTGCACAACTTCAAGATATGGAGGTTTCATCATCAGTTTGAGTGAGATTTTCCATAACCAAAATCATCCAGCTATTGGGGTACCTACATTTATGGAAACCCCCATATCTGGAAAAAAGGGCCCAAGGATCGCAGGGGAGCCAGGTGAGCAGGAGCAAAGTGAGTTGAAATCATGAGCCGTGGAAAGTCATGGCTGATTATATTCCATTGCGGCTGGGGAATCTTGATCATTGCTTGAGGGAATCGGCTGATCATGGTGATAAATCCTGTGGGTTTTTGCCATGTGGGTTTTTGCCACTACTCACAAGTGGCATGGATGGCATGGTCTGGTCTCTGGGAAGCCACGCTACAACCTGATCTGCCTTTCTGATCGGAAATTCGGATTTCGAGTCGCAGTCAATTGATGCAGACTACATCAGCTTTACACATGCTGCACAGCTGTCAAGCTTCGAACACAAAGGCAGAAGCAGTGGCTCACTCCATCCTGAATTGCGGTGGAGTGCTTTGATTGCAGGCCTATCCAGAACCAAGCGCTGGAAATGGGGGAACATTCAAAACCCCCATTAGAGACGACTCTTGGACGACTCGAAATGACGACTCTTTGACGGTTTTTGTCCCGATGCTCAGACAGGCGTTTCCGAAATCGTCTGCGTATGATTGCTGCATTCAATTGTCGCTCAGAAACAATTGTCATTGAACGTCGGCACTGGAGAGCGACTGGCTGGCGCACGTGGCTTTGAAGCTAATTATGTTAGTTTATCTTAGTTTGAATTTTGTTCTGACCTGGAGCTCTTTCAGAAATGGCCAGTGCAGAACGGAATACCTCCACCAGGCTTGTGCCACAGGGGCTACAGCTACTTGCAGCTCTTAGCCATAAGCAACATGACATGTTGTGTACATGGGGCATGGTGAAATACCGAGATACCACACAGAAATACTCAATACATCAATGGGAATTTCAGGATCCTAAAATGGAGGTACGTTAGTACCATTTTTTAGGCCATATTTTCTGGGGATATCCCCTTACATAGGCCTTATATAGGCCTTATATATGGTAGGTACCTCCAATTTAGGATCCTGGAATGGCCATTGAATACAAGTCCAATCTTCGAATTGAGATGAAGATCTGGCAATCTATTCTTCAGGGGATCCATAAAACAGACCATTCATTGGGTCTAATTTCGTTGATGAGAGGATTTGAGCTTATTCAAGATGATCGAAGAAGTAGCTTGGTGCGACGCCAGACATTGACGAGCATCTGCATTGCATGCAGTTGCTGAATAAGCAGTCTACCTGTGTGCGGTGTCCGAAAAGTCATTTCAAATGTGGAAATCCTCCAGAATAGTCCACTGTTGATGAAGATTCTTGGCTCCTTACTTGAAGACGCCTGTTACAGTATATGCACCAAGGCATCTTTTGCAGTATCACTTCCCTGGATAACTCTTCAGGCACTACACCAGCAAGAACCTCCAGTTCTCAAACTGCCAAGGGATTCACATCCTCTTTCAATTCACAAGGCTTTCACAAGGCTTACAACGCTTTCGATCTGTGGCTGCTCAGTTGGAGTCGGCTCAGATCGGGTTGCAGCCCTGTGACTTAAAGAGTTCAGAGTCTGACGCAAATCTCAATGTCCTCAGAAGGCCAGAGTTGGTATCGGGGTGCCACTAAAAATGCTTTCAATAGCAGATCGAAAAGAGTGTAGGCATTTTCTAAGCAAGGCCTCAAAAAATGCCTCTACTCTTCCCAATGAGCTGTGGATGTGTTCTGTGTTCACATGTGAAGATGGTCTCCCAAAATGAAAACACACACTGCTCCAGCTCCTTGTCATTCACCCCACGTCGCTTCTGCAAGTCTTCCGAGAAGGCCCAGGGCTTGTCATCCACCTGCCTCAGAGGAAATGGCTGTCTAAAAATGATGCATACCTGCATACCCCCAAAAAAAGTTGCCGGTAATGATATGTATTGATATGTATTCAATGTATTGATAGCGGAAACGATGATTGTTGATTCACCAGGAGATTTAAGGGGGCCAAATTTCAGACAAGCCCGAATCATACGAATCACAATCACAAGGACATACGAATCTCTTCAGAATTTCTGAAAAAACTGCCAGGACTTTGGTTTTTTCGAGATGCTGAAGGAATAGCGTGAGCTTTTTCAGGTGCTTCTCATGGAGTCTACGATTCGGTGGTCCGGCTTGTCCTCGGATCTAGGTGGATAGATAGACAGATGCATCATACATCGATATACATGGACATGACATTAATGGATTTGAACAGATATGGTTGGATATAGAAAGATACAAACAGATGTCAGATAGATTAGATAGATTAGATAGGGATGATAGGGTCCCGCGAAGGCCAATGTGCCTGTATAGCGCACAGAATCAAGAACTTAGAGATCTGGTTTCTGGATGTTTCTGGATGTTTCTGCTACAAAGCCATGGCAGTTCTCCCATCTCCTCTTGCCACGTCCATCTCCATGTCTCGGATAAGTCCATCTCCTGGGGATGATCTCATCGGGATTCTCCAGGAGGTGAAAATGTCATGCTATGCCGGGGGGAGGTGAAAATGTCATGCTTTTTGGGATCAAGGTCATAGCATTCATAGCATCCCCCCGGCAAGGCATCAAGGCATCAAGGCAGATTCGTCTGCCAGGCTTCAGTTGCTTCACTTTCCAGGTGCTTCTCCATTGCAGCACAACCCATTGCTGGAGTTTTCCGGTGACACGCTTCAGCAGTTCTCCACGCCACGATGTTAGATTGGCCACATGGAAAGAAGCTGTGTTTATCCCTGTCTGCAACAGAGCCTCGGCAGAAGGCCTCCAACTAACAGGAAAGTGGTGGTCGAAAGGCGAGTCGAAAGGACTACAACTCTATGCATTTACTGTGAGCCACAGAACGACGGATACAGACATGCAAAGAGGGCAAGGATGAAATACTGCTGCGAAGTTCCTTTGTATTTCATACTGCTGCAAGCTGTTCCCATCAAATCAGTTTTTCCAAACATCAAATCATGTTTTCCCATCAGTTTTTTCAGCATGTTTCATCTTTTTCCCAGTGGATTTCCACTGACCCAGTTTCCCCACCTGGGTGTTCCGGCGTGGACATGGCTTGGGCGATCACGGCATGATCACCGTCCTTCCCACTGAAGCCTGGCTTTCGAAACAACGAGGTCAGGTTTGATGATATGGGAGGTACCTCCATTTTTTTCATTTTAAAATCATCTAGAAAATCCATGGGATGTTAAAACTGTTCATGAGAATTTTCTGTGACACATGAAGTCCACAGAAAAGTACATAGTATATAATTACTACATATACTATATGGATCTATATGGGGTACTGTACTGTATCATTTGAAGACCTGCATCGCCACCACCATCAAGCGCTGTCGTGCATCAAGCAGCATTGGGCTAGTGCTCCAGCGTCAATCTCGCTAGATGCAGCGCATGCAGTGACCAACGCCTCGTGTGGGATTCAAAAATTTCATGATGAATCCCTACCCCTGATCTAAAACCCCCAGAAACTATGGTGCCATCATATGGGGGATTTACTGAGACCATAAAAATGGCTTGTGAAACATATGAACGGGGGAAGGGACTATATGATACTATATGCACTTTCCACTGAAATAGCCTCCGAATTTTTCTTCGAATAATGCCAACAGTTCGCAGTCAAAATGTCGACTCCACACTGAGGCGAGCAATGGTCCCATTGGATCCCATTGGATCCCATCGAATCCCATTAGATCTGCTCCCGATGAATTCCCGGAGGGCCTTGGTGTAGTTGTCATAGCCAGCTTCCACGCCTCAGTTTCAGCTGGAGAATCTGGAAACCCTGGAGAGCCATTTCAGAGCCTGGAGAGCCTGGAGTCCCGGGCAGTGAGTGAAGGGCATGAAGTTGGATCCCGCCAAAGACTTGGCACATGCCAAGTAGCGGTCAGCCTGGCGTTTTGCTTGTGGTGGTGACCGACCTTGTGCTGTCTGACCAGGTCTGACCCCACCTCGCACTCCATCTGCCCGTGCTGGCACACCAAGCCCCCTGTGAAGCAGTCCTGCATCTTGTCCAAAGGCTACTTGACTCAAGAGGCTTGCCTAACTAGTCGCAAAGATCGAAAAAAAAAAGGCAATTCAAGTTGCCAAAGTATGACCCATTGCCTGTTTTTAATGAAAAGAGACACGAATTCACATCTCCATTGGGTCGGACCTACAAAAAGCGTCGTCCTTGGGTCGGTCGGAGACCCCAGAGCCACAGCGCTGGTTGAAACACTTTCGCGCAGACAGATCCTTGGTGGCTTAACCAGCTCACATGGCTCACACCACAAGGCTCCAGTTTCGACTCGGATTCGTAGACTCCAAAGGCTAGTTGGAGGCAACACTGGTTTTGAGCAAATCTCTATATCGAAACCGAGAGTATAAAAAAAGTTGCTCAAATGCCAGACTCAATTCATCCACATCACTCATCCTACGCAGGTAACACATCTTCCGTCTAGATTCTAGATCCGTCTAGTCCCACTGCTCTAAAACCACTAAAGCTCCTGAAAGGCGCCGCGCAACCTTGAAAGTTGTATTCTGAGTTATCAGCCGACCCTTTTCCCCGTCCCGGGCAGCAAATCTCGATGCATTCCAGCGACATACTCACCTGCTCCCTTGCACTCCGCAGTCACGAAGTATGCATTCCCCCACGGGAAAAACTCAAAATCCTGATCAAAATGTGCTGCTGAAAAACCCCCTTCCAAATCATCAGCAGGTCAAATGTCAAAGCCAATCATTCCTTTGGTTTTGAAAGCTTCACTCTCAACATGCTTGCGACCAGTGGTCTAAAGTCATCAAGCAGAACCAAAGATTGGCTCTGCTGCTCCGCTTCTGTTTCACTCTTATGGATGAATGCAATTCCCGATTCCAGCATTCCAGAGTCATCAAGTCTTGTGGTCCTACTGTCACACTCTACTCTTGATTCAAAAACTGGAAGCGTCTTCATGGTTCTGACTGTCACTTCAGCACCTTGCGAAAACATGCCAAAACTAAAAAGCCACATGTTCTCATATGTCCTCTTCGTTTTTTTGCTCCCTATCTCCCAATGCTTAGTAGACTTCCAGGGTGCCACCCACCCCAGTCCATAATGGCAGCCACACTGGGAGTTGACAAAGTCTGGTTCACCGGACCAGCGATGGCAGCGCGGCAGAATGGACAACCCGCCTCTGCAAAGAGTTGCACCTTCACCTGCCACCAAGCTGTCAAGGTTCAAAGTCGGGCGTTTTAGCACTGCGCACTGCTTGACACTTTTGAATACATTTGACACTTCTGATGGTTTCCAAATGGCTAGAAGATGCTTTTTTTGGCCTCTTGCATCTGGCCGATGGTTTTTGCATGTTTTTTTGCCAAACCTCATGGTCTCTGCACCGTACCAAACGACCCACGTCGACTCAGGATACCAGTGCTCAGCGAATGAGTGTTGTTTTGTGCGAAGATTTGAATCAGAACAAAATGGAAGCGCCGCCTTCGCAGCATCTGCAGCATCTGCAGCATCTGCAGCGGCCAGCAACAAATGCACAGCGAGGAAACGGCGCATGGCGGTCGAAGATGATCGAAGAATACGGGAGTTCTACAGCGCTTTTCGACAGCGGCGGTCCAATGCGCAATCGCATTGATCGCATTGATCATGGAGGTGAGAGCGAATGTGACCCAAAATGGACCCAAACAAAATCTGAATTCCAGGATATTCCAAGTCCCAAGGAGTTTCAATGCAGCTGTCCAATGGACAATAATGTATTGTTCGACAGAAATAAGCCAATACCTTCATCAAGGTGATAATATCGTCATCATTCGCCCATCTGAGAATGACAGGCTCGTGTAGACATCAACAAAAAACCCTGAGCACCCCACAGCAGATGTTGCTTTTACTCCGTATACAAGTCCTTGCATCTATACGCACCTATCTAGAGACATCTATCTATCCAGTTTAAACACATCTATCGTCTCTGTCTGTCTGCCTGCCTGCCTGAGTGGCTGTATGTTTCTGCATCTATCTCAATGTCGATCTCTACTCTATGCATCTCTATCCACCTATCTAGCAATGTGGCTGGTCTATTCCAACTCTCAAGTCGTGTCATGGCTACATCCCAGTTAGATCCCCCACCCCAGCGCTTCACCTCACTTTCAGCCTTGCTGATGCGGTCCTCCAACCTTAACAACTGTAAGAACCAGGTGTTTCAGGGGTCTTGAAAAGGGATCATTAAATGGTCTATCTTGCCTTCATGACATGACAAGCGAAAGTGGCCAACCCCCATTGCAGACCAAGGGCAAGTCGAGGCGCCGTGTCACTTGCGCTTGGAGCCCTGCAAGTTGCGACTCCTTCCGGGAAGAACGTTGCAACACATGACGGCCCCTAAAAAGGCTACCAGCGACCCAGGGAATGACAGATATGACAGGCATCCAGGCCGTGTGCTGCCGAGAAGCAATGTCTTCATGTAAGCCTGCCAAAAAGTCCTGCAGATTGAGACTTGGAAACCACTAGCAATGTACTACATCTAGGATCATCTAGGATCATCTAGGTACCATTTCTTTCCACAAGACTCGAGCTTTTCCAACTGTCTGCGCAAAGTTTTCCGAAAATTGGTGCTTCGCTCCTGCAGGACAGCACTTTCATCCAGCTGCCGTCGAAGCACACAGCGTTCCACCTGCGGATTCCGCTACCGGACATTCTGCATGGATCCTACAAGGAAATTCAGCTTGGAATGAGGATCCTTACCTCAGATGGGTTAAAAGGAGTTGGAACGTCACCTGGACAGGAATTGTAATTTGACAGCTTTGGAGTTGATGGATTAGCTGCTCACTATGCTAATTATGCTAATTGATGTTCATTTCTGTACTGGCTTGATGTTTTTTGTGAGCCCAACGTGTCCTCAATTGACAACATTCGGCCAAAAAAAAACAGTCCCGATCCAAGTCTCACAACACAAAGCCTAAGAGTGGGATTTTTCCTGAAAATTGCCTACTCCCCAACTTGTTTCATTATTTTCCTTTTTTTTTTACTCACTTTGCGGGATTCGGTTTCTGCACCTCTTCGCTACTCCTGCGCAAGGCTTGCATCTCTTCCGTCCGGCTGCGAGCACATGAATCTCTCAAAAAGCGCCTGGCTTTTTAAGGCCATGGACGGTGGTGGAAGGCAACTGGAATAGATGATATGGGTACCATCTGGTTATTTAACATAGGTAAACCATCTATAAATGGGCCATTTTCCATAGCTATGTTAAATAACCAGAGGGTAAATGATGATTCACCAGCGATTTATGGGTTGACCCAACGGGACCCTGGTGAAAAACCCACTCAAATAGCTGGGATTTATGGATGTCCATCCATGAAAAAAAATGGTTCTGTATTGACCACTTCTGATCCCATGATAGGACGAGGGATCTGCTATCCAATTTGCTGCAGTTCTACACACCCAGGGTATTCAGGGGCAAAATCAAAAATCACTCAACCCTCCAAGAGCCGAGGGAATCGATTTTTGCTAGTTGTTGTTGGATATCCAAACCCTTTTTATATTGTGTCCAGGTTTTACCGTCCTTCATCCATGTCAGCAACCTTTGTACACCACAAAAAGAAACTCACAAATCTGGAACAGCATGTTTTGGATATGTTGATGTTGTTTATTTGCTGTTTCAGACTGGTGTCCCATTTCAGCCCAATGCAAGTTGAAAGGGTCAAAGTATTTACGTCATTCTATGTTTTCGAGACAAATGTAGCCGCAGTGACTTGCAAAAAATATCAACAATTGTAATGTTAAGGCGACTTTTGCAATTTGTTCATTTATGATTTAAACCCAGCCCCATGACCCTTGGCATTCCGGCAATTCACGAGCAAAATCCCAACTTCTCTCCTGAAACATGCCATGCCACTGTGGCGTTGACCGCAGGATCTTGTTCCGCTGTAGGTTTCAAGTGTGCAGTTGATCAACAAATTCCCGTATACCTCGTATGGGTTTTAGCCCGGTGTCGTTAAAACCAACAAGATTCCACTTATTGATTTTCACATTGCTGTTTTATTTCAATTTATAAAAGAAATCATTGGCGGTGCATTGGCCTTTCTATTGGCACATGGCATAAAAATGCCAAAAATCAACTCGATCTCACAGTCCTGGCACTTCCGCCGCGACATTCCAACGGTTCCCTCAAGATCCGACCTGGCGTCAAAGTTTGGCACGTTTGGACCGCCAGAAACTGCAAGCACCAAGCTCGGCAGGTTCGCTCAGACCTGTTGGCCATTGCGCATTCTGTGGGATGGGTGGGATGGGTTGTAGTCGGTTTGTTTGATGATTTTGTTGACAAAAAAACCTCTATTTCCATGGTTGTGTTGCATCCAAACACCGTGTGATTTGGCTGCAATTTGGCAAATTATCAAGTTACAATACTCACAAATCATACCCTGCTAAATCTAAATCTAATCACATCATATCATATCAGACCATTTCATATGATATCAGAGCAGAGCATATAATATATGATGGTATCAAATCATATCTGAACATAGTTTTTACATCAGATCATATCAAACCATATTTGATATCATATCTAAGCAAAAAAAAACGCCGGATATTAAATCAATACAAATTACATGAGTTTGGAATGCGTATCCTTGGCATACCTGACGAAAACATGCAAAAAAATGATTCCCAAATAAAAGAAAGGTTACTTAATAATGATGTTTTACTTGGTTCACTCGTGGAGCCTGCCATGTGATGTCGAGACCCACGTGATGTGCTGTGTCACTTTGATGCAGCTGAAGACCGAAACAGCAGGGATCATGAATGGGTTTGCGTCGTGTTCGTTGCGCTTTGCAACAAAACTGTTAAGCGCACTTGCACACGTTTCACACGGAAACAAGAAACGTGAACCCCTCCAAAAAGAAATTGGTCATATCCCCTTGATTTACGTTTTGTTAACCAAAACAATTGAAATTAATCGGTTCTGGCCGTATGAAATGTTATTCAGCAAAACCGTTCAAGCATCCAAAGTCAGCGTTGCTTCTGTTTTTTTGCACTGTGGTTTGTCCCGCAGCCTGTCTCCCCATCGTCTGCTAATCTCGTGATAAGTTCATTGAGAATATGCACAGCGTCTAAAAGCACAATTGCCACTGGTTGGAAAGACTTTGCACTGATGTCATTCTCTGAAGGCGGGTCAACTATGTTGCTTATTGAAGGCACACGAGCCAACCAGGTAAAGGTATGTACATCCGCCCCGTGTTCAGCAAAGTAACCAGCCAACATGTCCACTGTGAAATTCTCAGGTGAACCTTGAGGAAACTTGGCGCGTTCACAACATGGTTTCCGTTACTGGAACTTCCCAAAAGATCTTAAGTAGTTAAAGCTGACATCCAACACACGAGAGTTGCCGCAATCACAACGCATCATTTTAAGCGTGGTGCAAAAAAAATCAGGTCCAACGCTGCACATCAAAGAAAAAGAAACAGCCGGTCCACTGTCTTCAGGGTGACCTCAATCTCAAACAGGACGCCCCATCAATTGACAGATACAATCCCAACAAACCGGGGTCTGTAAAGAAGTCGG
>Ga0126342_10012459_pt1 | contig 15165 bp, 14 predicted proteins | sample Cyp1metagenome_FD_92528 | JGI IMG/M metagenome (GOLD analysis project Ga0126342, IMG submission 92528) | Coral microbial communities from Lord Howe Island, Old Settlement Bay, Australia - Cyphastrea 1 metagenome | ecosystem: Host-associated > Invertebrates > Cnidaria > Coral ...
ATAAAATAAATAATATTATATATTTAAAAAAATATATATATTATAATAATATGATAATTATTTATTGTTATTAATTATTATAAATTTATTTTTATTTAGATTATTTGATATTTATATTGATTAATTAATTTATTATTTTTAAAAAATAATTTTATTTATATGTTTGATTTAAATTAAAATTATAATTTTTTGATTTATTAATATTTGTTATTATTAATGGATATTTTTTTATATTTATGTAATTAAATATATAAATATATGGAATAATTTCCTGGGCTTCGTTTAGATATTATTGTATTATATTTGGAAATTAATAAGGTAAAATAAAAATTAAATGAAAATTGATGTATAATAAAAAATAAAAATATATATTTTTTGACATATTTTGATTGAAAGCTAATACTAATTATTATAAAATATAATTAAAATTTAAATATATATATATATTATTTTATAGGATATTTTATTTTTTTATAAAAAAAAATGAATTTTATAAACCTATTGATTAGATATGTTGGATTTTGGAATATTGTAATTTGATTTTGTAGTGGACTTTTTTTGGGTTTTGGCTATGCAGCGGCCAGTATAATTGAAGGTTTTTTTTTTTTATAATGAAAATTAGAATAATAAATTGGGAACATTAATTAAAATAAATTGTTCAATCTTGGGTTTGTGAGTATTGTGTATATTTTTTTCAATTGTTGGATCGAAATAAATATGATATCATAAATTCAAAGATTTTATTCGTGTATTGATAATTCCTTTTCTATAAATTATAATAACCCATTATTTTTAAAATTATTTTTTTTTCTGGAAAAATATTAATATTAAATACGGAATCCTATAAATTCATTACAAAATATTTTTAGGCAAATCTGAATGAATTCAGATATTCAAAATAATCGATTATTATCTTATATATTTAATTATTATAAAAAATTATGACCCGGCCCATATTTGAATCTGAAAATATAAATGATCCAGGCTTATTTAAAAAAAAAAGGAAACATGACCCTGAAGGGATTGCAAAAATCAAAAATAAATACAAAGGACCCAAATCCACTAATTTTATAATGAAATTATCAATCAAAATATAAATTTAAAAAATATATAATATTATTATTACTATATTTAATAAATATGATTATTATTATTTATTTTATAATTGATAAATTTTATATATTAAATTATATTTATTTTTAATTATTTTTTCGAATATATATTAAGAAAAATAATATTATATTTTATTAATATATTTATATTTAAAATAAAATAATAATAATAAATCTATTTTTTTTTTAATATATATATATATTTATATCTCTAAATAATTATATCAGGATCATTGGAAAATATAAATATTAAAAAACAAGGTATTTAAATTCAATCAATGAAATTTATTTAAAAATTACTAGAAATATTTAATTAATTTTTAAAAAGAATCTTGAAATTTTTCTTTTCCCATCCCTTTTTTTAGTAATCCTTTATCCATATTGATTGTATTTTTATATTTTTTTAGCCTATACATGGATAATCTAATAAATAATACCACTTTACAGCTACAAAACCATGACCCAACAATCACCCCAAAATACCAACCCCAATATATTTAGATATATATTTATAAATAAATCGATTTGAAATTTAATAATAATATAAATTAGAAAGAAATTAAAATAATCTAATTTAATATATATATATAAATATATAATATTAAAATAAATATTCTATAATATTGAAATTATCAAAATATAAATCATTTAAATAAAAATAATAATATATATCAATAAATTTTAATAAAATAATAATAATCATTATTAATATAATTTGATTAATAATAGAAATATATGATATATTAAGAAAAATATTTTAAATATAGATAAAATATATATAATTAAGAAATTGAAGATATATAAATATTAATTAAATAAAAATTGATAGTCTATTTAATAATATTTAATTTAATATTATTTAATTATTAAAATAAATTTATAAATTATATTTATTCATATTCAAAAATGTATTCTATATATTTCTTTATTTTCATTTATATATTTTATTTTGTTTTCCGAATTTAATTTATTATTATATTATTTTTGGCTCAAAAATTGAAAGTTCAATGCGGTAATTTCTTGATATAATATTATTATTTTAGAATATTTGATTTCCAAATAATTAATTATTAATTATTGGAATTCATTATTTTCTTCCTTTGATATATATGATTCAATTATTTTTTAGTTAAATGTTTATAATTTGTTTTGAAAATTATTATATGTCTGCATCGCCTCGTCATCATTGAAATGGTCCTCAGAATCTGGGAAAGATCAAATTATATTTGGATTATCAATCGAAGAAAATGATAATAAAATTAATTTGTTATTTCCCCGCAAAGGATTTCCAATTGCAAAAACAAAATCAAAGATTGTTTTAATTATCAAGAAAATGCCAAAGGATCAGGGCCATCGAAATCGTAATATTAATTTATTTGATTATATAAATTTAATTTTCATTAATTATATAAATCAAATAATTTATTTTAATAATGATAAAATTGAATTATAAAAAATTCGAATTAATCCTGTAAAATTTGACAAATTTATAAATAAAATCCAGCGATATTTAAAAGAATTTGGTAAAAAACAATATTTTTTTTGGAAAATTTAACCCAAGAAATTTATTATCAGATAAATATTCATTTATAATATTTAATATATATTATTGAAGATCTCCGTCAATTATATTTAAATAAATGGATCTAATATTCAAAATTTATTTTTCCAATTAAAAATTGTTTATTTATAATTTGAAAAATAAATTCTTCTGAATTAAATATAAGTTGAAGAAATTATAGAATTTTCTAATGAAAATTCCAATGGCTTGAAATTATTAGATTATAAGGATTCTGAAATAGTTCGATTGATTAAAGAAATTATTTCCTTAGATAAAAATTTTGGAAAATATAACCTCATATTCAATCAATTGAAGAATTGATAAACCGAAATGGAATCAAATTTGTTTAAAGTAAATATTATTCAATTTCCAATAAATATTTCATAATAGGGTCCTGTGTAATTCGGTAGTTTGTAACCATTTTCTATTGATATATTTAAATATTTAATAATAATAATATAATTTTAGATTTTAGAAAAATATTCAGAATTTATTAAATTACATAATGCCGCTTAAGTGTAATTCCCCAATTTGCCAAAATCAGGGGTTATTAAATTATGTTAATATTACGTAATTTCAAGTGTAAGTACTTAGTCAGAGTCGTAATGTCGCGGATTATATCTTTCCTTTCCATCGTGATCAAATTAATAATTTTTCTTTATTCATCGAAATTCATTATTTATATATTATGAAATCTCTCAAAAGTTTAATGGGGAGGAAGAAAATAATTATTAAAAAAACATCTAATAAATAAAATATCCAGAAAAAAATGATTTTTTCGACAGCCGGATCTTGCAATATACCAGGATCGATCAATTTCCAAATTTTGCAGTTGAATTCAGAGCTTGGAAAAGTACATTAATTCTCTTATTAGGTAAATTGGATATCAATTTCAATATTTATCTGACCACATAGATTTCTGTCATATTCAAATTTGATAGTTTCTCGCAGTGAGAGTCTAGTTTTAGCCTGGTCCCTTGCTTAGAAAAATAGCTAACTTACAAGCTTATCAAGGCCGTGGAATTAATACCAAAATTTGAATTCAAAATTCAAATTCGTAATTTCTTAGCGTCAAAAGGCCGTGCTATATTAAATATCATTGCCCATTATTTTGATTTGGATCGTATTCTCGGTAATTTGATTATTTCGCTGAATATTTTCCAGATTGATTTTCCAGAATATAAATCAAAGGATTTTCAGAAAATTTTAGGTCGAATAATATACATAATAAATTATATTCCAGGGTTTGGCTCGCATGCTCGGTGAACGGTCATTTCATCGTTGGAAATCTGGGAAAAAAAATTCAAAAAATAATAAATGGGATCAAAATTTCTTTATCCAATTCAGAGATGAGAAATTTTAATTTCTTGCCGAATAAATTATAAAAATTATTAATTGAGGAATATGAAAATATCAATACCAAATTGGAGGAGCAGATGCTTAAGTTATAGCCCAGAAATGAAAGTGGTCAGCCGACTCCCAAGGTCAAAGCTGCTACTGTGGCAATCATTTCCATAATAGATATTTTCATCGTTCCAAAAATTAAATCGAAGAATAACATTAATAAAAATAATGGAAAAATAAAAAATCAAGCATAAAAAAAATTATAATTAAATAAAAGGCCTAAATCTTATATATTTTCTTCTAAATATCTTCCGGTTATATCTATGTATGGGGAAAGAAGCCAGTACCTTCATGAGCAAGTCCCCATAATTTCCTAATGGATCAGGGGGTTACCATCCAAGATTTAGTCGGTGCAATAAAATTGTATATGCCGATCTTAATTGAATTGGAATCCTGTGCTTTGTCGATTCTCTTTGCTGCTTTTGGATTTTCTCGTTCATTGCGTTTAGTGTTTTGGAGCTTCGTAATTTTTTGATTGTTAATACTAATTGTTTATAATTCTTATTAATATATATATATATTTATCATATATAATAATATGGGGAGTCCTAAATAAATATATGGATTTAGGATTTTGCTCAGCATATCCCACAAATTTGAGAGAAAGAGAGAGAAAAAGAGAGAGAGATATATATATATACATATATATTGATCGTTCCATAATTTTCGTTAATTAATATATTTGAATTCAAATTAGAATATTAAATTGATGCGAAAGATGTTAATTATCATAATATTGATAAATTTCTTTATTTTCAGATTTGTTATATTTATTAAATAATCAGCGAATCATATTAAATTATCAAAGCTTCAATATTTCAAATTTATGATCCGATAAATTTGTACCAAACCATATCTCATTGCATTCATATAATATGTCAATTATTATATATTATTAATTCTCAGATAATATTTAATAGTTATTATTATTTTCCACCCGAATGTAGAAAATTACTATGAACATAATATGGATACGACTACATATTATCTGAAATTATTTATATATTGAATTTTTATTTTACCATTTTCCTTATTTGTTTTTTACGACGATCGAACTTGAAACTCAATCGTTGCAAATCGCTAAATATACGGTTATAAATGGGATGAAATTTCATTTCTATAAATATTTAGATTTTTAATTTCTTTTATATAATTTACCGTTCTCATCCGGTCCCTATTCATCAAAATTTAGCTACCACGACATTTCTCTATCTGTATTTGAATGGATTTCAAGCATTGAAAATTAATTAACGTACCATAATTATGTATTATTAAATATAATAAAATATATAAATATTCTTATTACCTCTAATTTATAATTTATTTAAATCATAAAATCCATCCTTAGATTAATCGCCTTTATTCGATAATTTAATTAATTAAATTTATATAATTCAAAATAAAGAAAAATATATCTGACAAATAATGGGGAAGTGGAAAAAAAACACGTCAAATAAAAAATATTTATAATATCTACATATATTGATCCATATTTACCGCAAATTCTCAAAATAAGATTGGTCGACAAATAATTTTTAAATAAAAAATATTATTAAATAATCAATGGGGAAATAACAACGACCATATAAAATAAATAATATTCATTATATCTATTATATATATATATACCCATAATTTATCCCAAAATCGCAAAATAAAATTAACCGACAAACCATTTTCAAATAGAAGATATTATCAAACAACCAATGGGGAAGTAGAAACGATTATTTCAGATAAAAAATATCATATATATATATATAATTATCCATATTTACCCCAAATTCTCAAAACAAAATTAACCGATAAACCATTTTCAAATAAAAAATATTGTCTAACAACCAATAAGGAAACGGCAACGATTCTTTCAAATAAAAAATATATATTTATTTATATCTACCCCAAATTCTCAGATTAAAATTGTTCGATAAACCATTTTTAAAAGAAATTCTCATGCCAAAATTAATCATAAATATCAATGTTTGTCGCCGTTCTAGGCCACAAAAATATAATTTAAATATATCCATAAATAATCCCAAACAAGAAATAATAAGAAATATATCAAATTATTTATTCATTGTGCCAATAATCATTAATTTCTATAATAATCAGAAGAAAAATTAAATCTTTAAATATCTTAGATAACGGATTCATTAAAAGGAGCACAAAGGAGGAGCTATATGCTATTCCCTTAGGAGAAAGAAGAGCAAGTAACCCAGTGTCGTTGGGGTCGAGGTATTGCATGTAATCTGCAAGAGGAGTTATCCCACCACTTAGTTCCATGAAAAATAGATTCAACCAGTAAAAACAAGGTTACAAAATTAGGCAGTATTCAAATAAGTTGCCTTTTATGGTGCATAGGTAAAAGCAGCTGCCAGAGCCAATATTATTCCCTATATTATAGTATTAAATATTATTAACCAATTAATTAAAAAAATAAAAATAAATAAATAAATAAAATAAAAAATATATTTTAAATATAAAATATTATTATATAAATATATATATATCTACCTATATTTATATATTTACCTATATTTATATATCTACCTATATTTATTTCGAATTTTCAAAATAAAATTAAATAATATATTATTATTTAATAAAAAATATTCAATTAAATAATTTTCAAATTTAAATTGTTTATATTATATATTTTAAATAAATTTTAAATAAAATATATTAATTTAATCCTTTCCATAATTATAATTTAAAAAAATATAAAAATATTTCCATTACGTCGTATATTTTATCATTTTATATATTTAAATTAATTTATTATTTATTTAAAATATATATTTTTATATATCCAAATAAATTTCAAATTTCAAATAAATAATTAATAATTAATTTATTTATATCGAATTCTTGCAATGGAATTAGTATGCGGTAATTTCAGCTGAAATTAATGGAGTTACTAGAAATATCATTATACCCTATGTGGTTTCTTTATTTGGTCTAGATTCCATGGTCCATATCCCAATTTTGGAAAAATATTTATTTTCCCATATCTTCGTAAATTATGTTTATGATGTTGGCCACAAAGAAGGTGAAGCGGCAATGCAGCTAAAAAAAAATTAGGAAAAATAAAGCTACTAGTACTGTGGAGTTGCCAACCTAAGCAGGACCGGGAACAACAGGCGCAAGAAAGCAAGAGGGAAAGAAAGCATCGGGCCTGACTATGTTTCACCCGAGTGGCTATGCAAATGTATCTATATTAATAGCGCCACACTAGCGCCAAGCTGCAGGAAAGCGATAGCACTCCGCCTTCTAATAAAATCTAAAATGCACCACTGTCCAAGTATTTATGTCCTTCGGACTTAAAAGTTCCTTATAGGCATTTTTGAGCAGATCTCATATCCAGATTTTATCAAGGATTATTTCAAATCCGCTACCATTATCACCACCACCCGTCTAATTACCTCACCCATCCCCACCATCACCACAAACATGACATCAGCATCATCTCACCATGAGCAGGAATAAAAAATCACTCTGTGAACTAAAAAATAATAATGGAATTGAAAAAATCGAGCGCCGGGAACCCAAAAACACGGTGGGAACAAAAAAACACCATCCAGGAACCTTAAAAAAGCATTCTGGGACTGAAAGCACCAATCTGGGAACTAGAAACACCCATGGCCCAACCTGCAATGGTACACCAAAAATTACTGAATACAAAGAAACTAGCCCTCTGAGGTGCTTACAACAAGTCCAAGAGCTACATTTGCATTATAGGGCGGAGCTTCATATAATACTTGTTTTTAACAAATGTATAAATATATTGGATAGACAATGTCTATGTTAACATTTCAATTCAATGCACTATACAAAATATAAAGTGTCATTTTCACGACAATGGCCATCAATAATCTGTACAGAGACGGACCATTTATTGTTTGTTTTTGATATGTCAAGTAATTTCAGGGATATCTAAGATCTTATGTACAAGTCATTCTGCAGCCTCGCAGCCAGCGTCCGTCATTTGCTTGATTGCACTCTGATGTCTGTTTGCACATGATGTCATCTTTGAAACCAATCTTCCCTGCAGTCACTCTCTGCCTCAGCCTCAGCTTGTACCAAGCTGCCATGCTCGCGGTGCCTTGGCATTCTTGGCGGTCTCTCCCTCAACCGAAGGAGATCTAGTTACAGTACATACAATGGAGAAGTGGCATGCCGGAGCAACATGCCCATTGTGAACTTGGCCAGACCACAATCAACAAATACCTACTGCTTCAAATTCTTAATATGGAAGCTGGTTCCAGTTCTTTTCATTGGCTGTCCAGATATAAAGACACATTTGCTCTGGCGGGGGGTATAATACTGCATCCACTGCAACTGAATTGCTTAGCCTTCAAGCCAAGCCAGAAACAAGGGCCAGGCGGCTGCTCTCTGCGTCTCACCGCCTTAGCGGCTCAAGTACACAAAAAAGATCAAATTTGCGCAAGGAGTATGAGTATAAAGCAGCCTAACCTGAGGCAAAAAAAGAACAGCGTGTGTACTTCCAAACACCGAATGGCAGGACCTGACAGTCTGTTCCACCAGCTCAGCTAGGTGGCTTAACTATGGTTCATGGTAGATATAACTATACGTAGTTAATGGGGGGTTATAATGGTTTATAAACCAACAAACATCACTGTGGGGCCCCATCCTGTAAGTCCCTGATTTTTGTGGCTCATCATGTGCAAAACGGCAATGCTGATGGGGAGATCCAAGTATATCTCTTAGATGACTGGACAAACCCCATTCTTCGTATGTGCTATCACTACTAACCTCAGATACCCTGCAAAAGAGTGGAATATTAGCTATGTATAGTTTTTTTTCAGGAGAATGCAAAGCATGAACCCATTCTCACCAGCCTTACTCATTTTGTCCAGGCTCTTTCCAGAAACAGGAAAATGAAAGCTGCGAAGGCAGTGACTAAAACCTTGCAGACGCTTTCCTGTACTCGCCTGTCTGTGCCTTGTCCTATTCTTTTTTGCCTACTCAAAGTTTGCGTGATCTTTGCTTTCAAACAGACCAGCTGACCCGCAATCACAATGATAGTCCTGACATTGGTATCGCCTCTTTGTCGACACAACTCAGAGTCCATACGTGGCCCGGTCACACCCTCTGACCATCACTGACCCAACTCTCCCGGAAGAAAATCTTTGTCATCGAGTGAACGGGGAACTGAGGACAACATCTTTTTTGAATGCCTTGAGGGGTACCCTGGATGCTGGGACACAAAGCCAACGCTTCTTCAGCAGGAACAAGACTGTAGCAAAAGACACGTTTGTCTCTTGCTGCAAGTAATCTGTATCAGGATTCAGATTCAATCTGCACACGCATCTTCTAGTAGCTGACTTATTGTTGCATAGCCGGAAAAAGTCGGATGGCCTGAACGGTCCTGACAACAAACCTGATCGAATGTGTCTTTCCCATGGTACTTCAGAACATCCAGGCTGTGCTCCTGATATCGATGGATAAATGCTTCGTACTGCCCATGCACAGGAATTTGCTTGGACCGTCCCTGTTTGTTGAAGGTCCTTTTCGCCAAGCACCAAAAGAGAAGCTTGGTCCGTGGCATTTCACTCAAGATAAAATCAATACAGCGGGCAGAGTGACGTACAAGCAAGTCCGTGTTTTCTGGGGTGATTAGATTTCTGTCTACATTCCCAGCATAGAAGTCTGACCACAAAAACAGTTCTTCTGGAGAAGTTTTACCGCCCAGCGATCTAAGGCGCTCAATATCCTTATTCCCAAAAAAACAATTACTGACGCACCAAACTACCTGGTCGTAGGCACCATAAGCCCGCCGCAGAAGATGCAACGTGATCTGATTGTAAACAGGTAATGACGCCACTCCCAGGACGTGCTGCTGACCATTTGGCCCAAATTCCAGAATGTTCCCATCACCCACTTCCTGCCATGGGAAGCCCGCAGCCGTCAAGGCTTTCCTTTCAAAGTGCGAAGGTCCTAAGGCAAAAACTCTGGCGCCCTTCCTGGGTGCAACTTCCAATCCGTGGGCATAAAAATCCACCCAGCACTCCCTGCAACGCCACACTTCATCACTCAGCGGCCCTCGCCCGACATAACCAGGACTGAGGTCTGCTGTCTTGCCGCAGCTCACACACCTATAGCCCTGATGGACCGCATGCAGAATGCCCGTGGGCCAAAAAACCAAGCAGGGCAAGCAAACCACTGCCCAGAGAAGCGAGCGCCCGCAGCTGCATTGATGACCAACGCGGTAATGCTGCCGACATGGCATTTCTAGGTATGTAGAAATGCTTGAGCTCAAACTGCCGTTGGGGACCGCTTGTCGATGGGAGTAGTCAAGCACGTGTCAAGATTGGAATTCCTTCTACAGATTTCTACAGTAAGTCTCTACAGATGCAAAATGTGGCAAGAATCATGTCCTTAGGCGTCTCATCTTGCTGGCTCTACTGCAGGCTCATTCAGCGCTGGGGCTCCATACGGAGTCTGTCATTGCTGTGAAGGGCTGAGACCCTGGGAATGGAACATTTTCTTCAAAGTGCCTTAAATTTTGCCTGCCTCTAATATGTCTCTCTACTGTCTTTCTGACCTTCAGAACATAACCTGTCCGATAAGTCTTGTCTGGCGCTACCAGCTGGTGGTGCTTTTGAGTTTCAAACCAAGCTCTGTCTCTGGCTGACTGAAGTTCCTGCACAGCCAAGAGCACCAAGGGATCACCGGAATCAAATATTGATAAATATGGTATGAACGTTGAACGCAGTAGTTCAAACTCAATCCAATCCATGCCAGCCCAATTTCAGTTCTTGAATCAAACACAACCATGGTATGTCTGGCAACCTGGGCATTTTCATCTTGGCAACGTAGGAGTAAATTGCAGCTGCAAGCAATGCCTGGACCAACAAGATCTGTCGATGCAGACCAGTGCGAAATCTGCGAACACGGATGAAATCCGTTGCGCTTTGCCCTTCCAGCCCGTCTAAGGCGGCAGCAAAGAGAAGCCCCGCTATGACCACTTGTGTGCTTGGCATGTTGGCCTTCGGAGTGTCCTGGCATGGTGTTCAACCACCACAAGTGCAGAGGCATGTGTTGGTTTCATGTGCATCAGTAACGGTTTGGACGAGCATGTCTGTATGGGCACTTGTGTGCATGTCTCTACCCACTCGTGTAGCAACTGCCAATCCTCTACGGTAATCTACTTTCATCTGATTGACTGAAACGTTTCACACAACCTCTGAATTTGCAAAAACATTATGTTTATCAATCATGCTCAATCTCACAGACACAAAGATGTTCGTAGAGAGATAGAGAGAGAGAGAGAGCACTGCAACGCCGTATCTCTTTTGAATACAACCTTTTGAATACAACCAAGTCGTTTGTCATCTCGCATCTGGCAACCAATAGTTCCACATCTTTGTTTCACAACTGCCAACCTCTGGAAGCCGCAGATTTCCACCATGGGGAGGTATGAAGTCCTAGCAGCACAAGGAGACAGATCGCACTTTTCAACCCATATTTTCATATGATTCATATATTATATCAATATATATATATCAATATGTTCGATCAAGGACATGGATGTATCGGGTGTAACTCATCGCCCTGATGGTGATTCAAACCTGGCATTGATCTCTTGGAGACTTCGAAAGCATTTGTTCAGTGAACTCTTCTTCCAATCTGTTAAAATCTTCTTTCAATCACTTGATCTGTGTGCTTCCATGCGTGCCTCCTTCGTGCGGTCTTGTTTACTTGGGCCGAGCAACTTCGAGAAAGGTGCCTGGATGGGTATGGCCAACAAATGCCAACAACACTGGCATCGTTCACTACCCAACCGGCTCAACCGTCAGATAAAAGCAAAATGCAACCAAAGATCTGCAAATGATGCAAAGTTGCATTGAATTGTTGCGCCTCAACCTTTGCAGATACTTCTTCGCAGGGCAGCATCTCTCCTGACGACGAAGCCTCGAGTTCGGTAATATGCACAGTAGTATCTGAAATTCTGCTTGATGGCATCCAGAGCAATCAAACAAGCAGGCAGCATTTAGAAGGGTTCAGTAAACGCGGAAAGTTGAGACAGAATAAGATAATGTAATGATAAATGTGACCAGAACGTGCAAGCCCTGAGGTAGCGATAAGAATCAACTTTCTGGCCCTGCGAGCCATGAAGTCTGATTTGGAGTGCTGCATGTTGAGCATGTTGAGGCGACAACGCACTCACATCGACCTTTTGCCACATTGCAGCTCCCGGCCGGAGGGCAAGCCTGCACGATATATAGCACGACCCTGGGCATTCTGCAGTTCACTAAGCTCAGACAATCGTCCTGTCGTCCTGGCCTTTGGGCAAGCTATCGGTGCCAAGGAGCCAGAGCTTTCAGTGAAGTTGACCTGTGGCAAGGAGCAGGGTGCCGGTTAACCATGTTAACCTTCGTTAATACGTTATGCAATGGTTGTATTATATATATATATATATCTATATATATATATATCTATATGCTATAGTTATGCCATTGTAAACCAGGCTTCCACAAGGCTCGAGGCTCCATCCAACACCAAAGCCATGCATCAACAATTCATCCAAAGCGACTGCTGCTTCCGATGCGTATGGCGGTACACACTCGGACAAGTTTGGACTTCGGACTTCTATACAGTATCTTCTATTCAAGGGCTGTGAGACGCACATTTCCAGCAAAGTCTCACCAACCTTGAAAGCACGCCAAACTGATGCGCGGTATTCTCGAAGCTGCATCGCTGACCTTGACAGATCCAGTCACAAAAAGGAGAGATGGGCTCCTTGGGCGTTTATTTCAAGATATTTCAAGTTGAAGTTGAAGCTGATTTGACCAGCAACCGCTGCGACTGGAATCTTGAACTGGGGAGGCCCATTTTTACGCGCCTGCTTTTTCTTACGTTTTGAGGACCAAAAAGGGCTGGGAGAAAGACACTGCGTTGGAAGTGGATGCTGTCTCCTCCACAAGGAAAGAAGCCGCTCCACTCAAACCCATCACCTGGCGAATCTTGTGACCAGATCAGGTCAATGATGCTCAATGGCAAAATCCATGCAGCAGGGAACTTTGCTTCATGAACGTCTTGACCAAATGAGCCGTTCTAGTGACAAAAGTGTCCTAAAGCTCACCAGTCAAATCTGCCTCCGCATGCTTCTCGGAGTATGCTTTTGCTGCGGGCAAGGAGTACAAACCAGGTGCCTTGGCGAAAAAACAGAAACTTGACATAATTGGCACTGAGTCATCAGAGCAGGAAGCTGACGTCTCACATTTCGCCTGAGTTTCAAGCGTTCGCAAGGCAGCTGAAGGACAGAGAGTGCGTGCCAGCCTTTTACCAAAGGGCTCGCAAAGCTGGTGTCACTGAGCTTCCAGATTTACAGCCCGATTGCAAATGATTGCAGTGACTCTGCCATTGTGATGAAACGTGATTATCCATGTTCAAACATGATTGAAAAGCTCTGTGCTCTGCGCCCACAGCTACAAGTAAGAGACAAGCCCACAGAAATCCAGTGCGCCTTGGGAAGTTCGCAACAGGTGGCAAGTTGCCACATCTTTTGTTGTGACGTTCGTTCGATCTGGTTGTTCTGAGATAAAGCCTTACCTCCTGCAGGTTCCCAATTATTTTCCACGATTCAAATACCGAACAGGTCGTGATGGCAAAACTGCGCCGCAATTTGAGCAGTTCCTTTGGCAGAACGAACTCTCCAAATACCACAAGGATAGACAGCAAATGGGTTCAACGGATTCAAACTGTTTCAGATTCATGATGTTGAACCTTGTGTGTGCGCTCAGCAAAAGCTGAGTCCCAAGGCCACTTCACCGAATCATGACGGATCTCTCGGTCCCATAACCTACCAAGTCAGCAAATTCAAAGCTTGCCGATTTTCCTTGTGAAATTGACAGAATGTATGACTGTGGCAGTATTCTGTACATATATATATATATAATCATATATATATGTATATGTGTGTGTGTTTATATTTCATTTCGACGTGTCTACATATGTATATATTGTATAGAAGTGGATAAATCAATGTGTATAGACATATGTATATTTATATATGTGATACAAATATATATATATATACATATATATATATATATACATATATATATGTATATATATATATATATGTATATAGTGTATATATATAACATATATATATATATAATTACACAGAAATGTGACTTTAAATTGGTTCTTCTTCAGGCTTCAGTTTCTCGCCTGCCAAAGAAAGGTCTGCCTCCAAACAGGCCTCCTCGCGTGCGACAAAACATCAGAGTCCGAGGCCATGCAAAAACGATGCTGAGATACATCCAGAGTGTAACTGTATGTTGGATGTTGGATGCTGTTTGCACATTGGTTAGCGTTCTTTAGTATACAGTGTCCTCCAATGTCATCTGGCGTCTCTTCCAGCGCTTCATCGATAGGTTCCAAACCAGCAGGTACTGGGTCGATGACCTACATCAAAAAGGCCAAAAGCCAAGCACCCAATCAGGACCCAAGGTCTGAGGCATTGACCACAACATCCCGCAAGTCATCTGGAGATGTGATTTGGATTGTGACCTTGTTGCTGCACGACCTCTCACACCTGTTCTTTTCTAGCTCGTTTGGGAATGACCAGAGTTGCCAAACTTCCGGAAGAAAAAACTGTGGTCAAGTTCCACACACAAAGGGTGTCCCCCGGAAAAGCAGCGGTCAGAGGTTTGCCACGGCAGCGTCCAGGACTTGGCAGAACACAATTGCTAACTTAACCCACATCAGATGCAGTGTGCAACCACACCTCGTGTCAAGCAAAAAGCATACCCCTTGCGTCTTCTCTGTAAAAGACTTGAGGCCGGGGGTGGATGACGAAAGCTAGCGGGGTAGGAGAAAGAAGGAAGGGAAGAGGTGAGTTGCGGACGGACTGTCATCATCGTGTCGCGGCATTGTTCGTCCCAACGAGGATGCAACAATGATATATTGATATATGATATATAACAATGATATATAATATGGGGGAGGGGGCAGGGGGGGCCCTTTCGCGGGAAAAATCACGTGATGTCCTTGGGGAGCCCCGGAATACGTGCTAAAGCAAGAAGACTCTAGCGAGCTGACGCTAGCTTTCGTGATAAT
>Ga0126342_10012460_pt1 | contig 15165 bp, 18 predicted proteins | sample Cyp1metagenome_FD_92528 | JGI IMG/M metagenome (GOLD analysis project Ga0126342, IMG submission 92528) | Coral microbial communities from Lord Howe Island, Old Settlement Bay, Australia - Cyphastrea 1 metagenome | ecosystem: Host-associated > Invertebrates > Cnidaria > Coral ...
CATTTAGGATTTCCTTCAAAGCTTATTAGAGTGTCGTCTCGGGTCTCTTTAGGATGCCATTTAAAGTTTCATACAAATGGTTTGTTTAGGTCAGTTTCTGGTTTCTTTAGGGTTCATTTCATTGAGGATCCAAACAGACGAGAATAAAACAAAAGAATTAGAATTTCATGTAGAGATTCTCTGGGGTTCGCTCGAGTTTCGCGTTTCTTAACGATTTACATCTCTTAGAGGTTTTCTTTCAGGTTTCTTTCAGGTTTCTGTCGAATTTCATGCCGGGTTTGCTTCAGGACTTCTTTCAGTCCTTCCGGGGTCGGCGGCAGGGGCGGCAGCCCTTAAATCTCTTTCTTTGGTGAGTTCATGGCAAAGAAGGAAGTGATCGTTGTCAAGCTTGCAGGCGCCCATCACTTCGACGGCCGTGTTGTTGGGCAAAATCTTAAATTGTCCTTTGGAATGTTGCACAGGTAAGTAGTGAAGTCCCTGGGCGACAACGGCTGACACACAGCCTGTTTTCTTTGCCAGAACGTTGCTTTCTTGAATATTTCCAACGAATTCCGTGGTCAATGTGGCCACCGGATCCGTCATTTTGGCATCCATTTCTCCAAGTTCCAAAAGACAAAATCGCGCAAAGTTTCCCAGAGTTTTGTGCCTGCTGGCTACTTCCGACTTGAAGTAGTGGTGTTTGCGTTCAACTGCAAAGGCATCCAATGCCTTTTTTTTGTTCGAATTGGAGCGCGATATGCAGGGAAAAATGCAACTTGGGTCGTGCAGCGCGTTTGCCATACGCTGTCACGAAGCATTGCACATGTTTTTGCTGACACTCAGCCAACTCTTTGCTGCGCGCAGCAGCACCGGTGCGTTTTGCTGCGTGCCAGCTGCAAATAATTTCATATAGGGCAGTGATGCTCGCTATTTCAGCCGCCATGCAGGGAAAGACCGGCAGAATTATTTCATGGGAAAACGCCACTATCAGCGGCAAAACGTCTAAAGACGCAGATGCCTCGCCTTTGAAGTCTCTGTCCTGCGGCCAAAGCTTCGATGCTAGCAGCAGGTCTGTGTCAACCCAATGGCCACCGCAAGGATTCCAGCAGGTTTTGCAATATGTTTTGAATTGCTGCAGAGTAGCTGTTGTTTTTTCACACAGTGCTGCATACCAATATCCCGTTTCTTGACCGATGAGGCCATTGCTTGCCCAGCAATGCATGGGATCATACAAGATATTTTGCAAAGGTAATATGTCTTGCAGAGAAGCGTTCAGCAAGACCCTCACTGTCATTTCCTTCAGGTTCCAGCCAAGCTGCGTTTCTGCTTTTTCCCGTGCAGTTTTTCTAGCCAGTCCATGCAAGTGAACCTGGATGCTTTGCAAGCTTTCTCGATCGTGGAGTTGCCATCTGTCGATGCATCTCGAGCTGATGTGTTCGTGCCTAGCCAAGTCGGTATGGGCACCTGATACGACATGACTGCAACGAAAACAGCATTTCAGGCCAGCAAAACCTTTGGCTCCCGTCAACAACCTGATGCCGTCAGCATCAGCTAAGATGTTGAACTCTTTGATGCGCAACAATTCTGGTTCTCCTTCAAGTTCCACCAAAAAACCATCTTTCGTTTCTTCGCGAACTGCTTCCATGAGAGCTGTCATGGAACGCGGATATCCCTGCGGGATACGTTGCAAATCTTGTGTTCGGCATACTGACAGTGTGAACCAACATGTGTCGGCCCACAAAATGGGCATTTCTTTGAAGCTGCAGTATGTCAACGCCGCTTTGCGACGTAAATCAGGTGCCAGGATGTTTCCGGGCACTGCCTCGTCCCACGCAAACACCTCGAGGACGTTGTCGTTGTGCTTTGCCTTTGGCTCTTTCTCCTGCAGGAGATCAGCTTGCAATGCATCGACCAGACCTGCCGCATCCACTTTCTCATGTGCAGAAGGTCCTGCCTGATTCGGTTTATCCATCAGAGCTAATTGCGTCTCTTTTGCTGCTTGCTCAGGAGGAGGAATCAATAGTTTCAAACCAGGCACATCCGAATCATTCTTCGGCTTCGAGACATGTGCCACAAGCTGTGCTGCGACAGCTTGCACAGTTGCAGCTGCCACTGCTTGAACCATTTGTCCACCTTCCAAAGGTCCAGGATAACAACTTTTCTTGCTGGCTGCGGCGACCACGTTTGTCTTTCGTAATGGCCAGGTGCGGGCCAGCCGCATCACTTCTTCCACCGTGGTCTGCGCTGGAGAAGCAGCGACAAAGCCCTGTGGATATGCTGCACGCAGCAACTCCTTGGGACACTCATCGACATTCGCAGGCAAAATCATTAGCTGCAATGGAGGCTGCGCGGCATTTTTCAAATGCCGTTTCATGACAGGCTTCCATTGGGTCAGCAATAGCAATTTTTCGCAATCGAAAATCAATGTCCCCGGCTGCAAGGCAAACGACAAAACATACAGAAAAGCATACGTTTCCTCCGTGGGATTAGTCAATCCCAATCTAGCCGCATGCTGACACAAACGCTCACAATTCTTTTCCCGTTCCGTTGCAACAGGTGTCTCCAAACGGCGCCACCAATCACCATCAAGGTAATATGGCAAGGACGTGAAATCTTGCTGCTTAACGCGTTGGGAAGCTTGCTCTTCATTTGTCTCAGTCACCGTTTGATCTGCCACCAAACTTTTCAGCTGACTGATGGACCCCTCGTCCCAAAGGTTCGAATCCATCGCAGCCAGCAACAAACCCGACTGTTCCACAGTCAGCCGCACTTTGCGAATAACCGCCATCAGTCTTTCCAGCTGCTTCCCTCGAAGCTCTGCATATTGCGGCAGAGCTAGCAAGCCGGCTAAAAACTTCTGTGAAGCAATCAACTGCTTTTGAACTTGAGCCATGGTGTCTACAGAAAAAAATCAAAAAACGTTTTGAAAAAACACTAACTCGTTTCTAAGTTCAAAACAGCCCTTAAGATAACTATGTTTATAACTTCATAAACGCAAGTTAACTTCACTTCCAAATGAGATAACTTAACTTAGGCTTATCTACTTATGGGAACACTTACCTACCGCTAAGTTCAATTATATCTTATATTCTATCTTCTTAAGTGCAAAGAGCTGCCTAAGCAATGCCAAAGTTCGAAATTCACAGCCCACCACGAAATTCATAAAACCGAAGCTCGACAACATGCAGCAGACACCTGTAACAAACCGCAACTAGTTCCATTATTTTTTTGGTTGACTTTCTCATTCTTTTAAGTTTTTACAATTTCGTTGTGAAATCCAACGCACCTCGGATGCCTCAACTTAGCCATTGCCCTCCGCAGCCTGGCAAGGAAACCGGGCCGTGGCGGGCATGGCCAACAAACACAAGACGAAGGAGCCCATTAAAAGAATTTTTCAACAACGCCGCAAGACGCCATAGTAGACAGCAGAGGGCAGCTTGCCCGTGGATGGAATATTTCCCCATGGATCCTCCGGCAATTCCTGCAAGAGGTTCACACTGTACAGCGCCTTGGCAAGACCCTCTGCACGGAATCATTCGCGTCCAGCATGACATCCACCCACTCTCTTTTCCACCCTGGTAGTCCTGCGACTTCATAAATTGTTGACATGCCGGCCAGCCTGCAGAAGGTAGTTGCACAACTGCCCTCCTCGCGCTTTTGTGATACAAGGACACACACCCTGCATCACTTGGAAGAACTTCGGCCCAGCTGCTGCATCAACGACAATTTCATCCTCAGCGTCGTCGATGTCCACACCTTCCTTGTCCAGCCTACGCCTCCTTGATGTCAAAATGCAATTAAATTCAAAACGCAGCAGAAAACAGAAAAACAAAAACAGACAAACATAGAAAAACATGTTCTCCACCCAAAACAAAAAACTATATATAATTTTTCAACGGCAAGTATCGCACGTGCGACATTGGAAAGCGCACTCTTGGACACTGTGTCTTTTTTCAACCTTCCCAGCATTCATCAGAAACCTCTTCAGTCGTGGTCGAGGAACCGGCTCAAGAAAGCTGAAAGGGCGGTCAGGCCGCAAGTGCTTCTTCAGCAACGCAATCAAGTAGACTCCCGGACGGCTTTGTGGAATGCCATGCTCCTTGCATGGTATCCATCACTGCACAATAGCACTTGTATCCTGCCAACTTCAAGATTCGCTGGATACGTTTCAATATCCATTTGTTTTTCACGTTTGCCAAGCCCCTGACGTTCTCCAAACCAAAGACCGGTGGCTTCCTCATGACATCGTACTTGACTGAGCTTAGCAACTGCCATCCGCGGGCATCTGCCATTGCCTTGCCCTTCCCTGCAGCGCTGAAGGGGGGGCAAGGCACCCCTGATATCATCAGATCGACATCAGGGGCATGGTCTCGGTTCATGACGTCTGCGTAGATCACATCTGGGGTGGAATTTCCCACATGCGATTCAATGGCCTGCTCACTATCTTGACTTCGTCTCCAAGGGATACCCTGAGGCTGACAAAGTCAGAGCCAATTCCTGCGCAGTCAGACCCAAGTCTGATGATGCCACGTGGTTTCAAGTTGCCTGGCATCCCATCCTCTTTTTCAGCTTCACTTGCAGCCAATTGTTCTATCTCTTTGAAGAGCTCCTCAGCCAACTCCTGTTGTTTGCTCTCCTTTGTCGTTGTCTGCCTTGTTTCTTTTTTCTTCGTCTCTGCCTTGATCATGGGTTTCTTCGTCTTTGCCGCCTTGATCACTGGTTTCTTCCTCTTTGCGTTGGCCGCCGGCTTCTTCGAAGTCATCTTCGTGGCCAATTTCCCAACCAGTTTCTTCGAGTCTTTGTTCATCACTTGCTTCTTGGACTTGTTTTTTGAGGCGGAACCACCATCGTCGGCAAGGGTAAAATCTAGATCTTCCATGGGCCCAAGTTTGAAACTTGATATGGCTGGCTGGCAAACAAACTGAAGCTTCAGGCTGCGCAGGACACGTAAGCTGAACATGTTCGTCAAACTGAAATCAGAGAGGCACCAACTTCGATTTCATACGTCGTCATCATCATCATCATCATCATGTTCTTGATGTTGATCATCATCATCGTCACCATCATCATCATCATCATCACCATCGCCGTCATCATCATCATCATCATCATTTCCCGCAGTGACTATATATATATCACCATCATTTTCTCCATTTCATCACCATTTGCATCTTCATATTGATCAACATGTTGATGATTGTCATCATCATCGTCATCATCATCATCATCCTCATCATCCTCATCCTCATCACCACTGATCAAAAAATGAAAATTATTCAATCACCATCACCATCACCATCATCATCATCATGATCATCATCATCATCTCAAAATATGATAATCTTATCACCTTTTCATTTTATCATAATCTTCTTCTTCATCTTCGTCATCATCATTGCCGTCATCATCATCACCATCATCATCATCATCAACATCAACGAAATCATCATTCATGATCATCATCATATCATGTAATCATTTCGACATCTTATCTTATTATTATCATCTCATCCTCCTCATCCTCGTCGTCATCACCATCATCATCATCACCATCATCATCATCATCATCATCCACATCATCATCATCATCATCACCATCATCATCACCATCATCATCATCTCCATCATCATGAACAACATCATCAACAACGTCATCACCAGTGAATGGCGCAAGTGTGCCATTTTTGTCCTCTTGGCTTAACCATTCGAAGACGGTCACTTGTGTGACGTCCAGAGCAGCTTCATCATCATGACGAGTCCTGCGCAATTTGGGAGACATGTGAGCCTCACAACTTAATACTTGACATCCACAAACTGAGACTAAACTGAGAGAGGCCCCTTTTCAGTTTCGCCGTCGCAGCAACAACGCAATAATCCCGGCTGTCACACTGTTGGTGTAAGATTGCCAGGTTGAATCCAGGTAGGAACACTGAAGCAACAAACTTCCTGAGGCGAACAACAATATCACGCCATCTGAGGTGAAATCATCACAAGATGGAAAACTGGGGTTGAGTCAGGTAGGGTCTCAATCAGTGAGGGTTTTGGGTGATCTTAATTTGTCTCGATTTGTCTTGTTTATGTCTCAAATTGTCTTTGTTTGGCTTTGACTGTGTCTTGATGTTTATGCTACAGGTTTTTTGGGATTCACCTGACCGAAGCCATTGCGGGAACAATGCTAACATATTGGCTACTTTTCAGTGTGTCATGCCTGTATGATTTTCACACCACTTTCGGTTGTTGTTTTCTGTCATTCAATTTGTTGTTGCAGTTGGTGTCTGCCTTGTCATGTGTCATGTGGTGGGTTCCCTATTTATTGTGTTGTTTTTGTTGTTTATCATCGCAGGTCAAATTTCCAATTTCACTGTCATGTGTGAAATTTCAAGTTTCAAATTCGGTCATGATGGTTTTTTTGGCGTGCTTGCCTCAGCACAGTCTTGGCAAAAGAATGCTTTCAAGGACACACAGTCTGCCTGGTTTGAAAATGAACATGCTGTTGCTGAGATGATTGTTCCTGTTCGATCTGGTTGCAGGCAGGCACAGTGGATCTGGGGCAGAAATTTTGACAGTGTGGACGTGTAAAAATACAGAAAAATAAACTGGGCAGCTGGACTCATTTTCAACAAAACAACTTATTACGGTATATTATAAATATAATAGAACAATTTTTGAATACTCCTGAATCACTTTGACGACTCATGTCATGGGTTTCAAGCCATGGTCAGCCTTCAGAGGCAGATGGAGGATTTGTCGGGGTCCCTGTGCACAGCTTTGCATCCCTCTGTGAATGTGTGCTAAAACCACCGTGGAAAACATAGGTCCATTTTTTAACATCATGTTGTGAGTTGACAAAATTGACAGTGGCAATCTGGCGATTCTCAAAATCAGGCAGGCGGGCAAGGCTTGGCAGAACTGTGACAAGTTGGCACCGCTCTCAGCAAATACATTTGGTTTTGATGCCAGCCAGCAAATACCCTTCTCATTCAAATTGTTTCTGTCCAAATGCCATACTTCTCCCAGGCCCTTGAGGGAATTGATGCTGATGTCTGGCCTGCTTGGTTTCTTATCAAGTCGACATTTTTTTCTTGAGTCTTTACCGTTGTGCCCCACCGGTTCTTGAATTGGAAGTTCCTCATTCCTCGTGTCTTAGACTGAAATTAGATTGGGTTAGTCACTCAAAACAGAAAGGCTCAAACAAACTTGAGTTGCGATTTCCAGGGTTCCTGGAGCAATGTCTGGTGTTCCCAGTGCCGAGCGTGAATGGGAGAAGGTGGATGCCAAGGATGTGTTGGCCTGCATCCAGTGGCAACCACGCACTTATACGGTCAAGGTGGAAGAGAATAACAAGCCCATCTCCCAGGTTGGGAGTGAATTTGTTTGCATCAAATCATCAAATTGTCTAATGTTAAATTACAGATGAGGGTTGGAAAAAAACATTCAGCAGGTTTAAATCGCTTATCGTTGTTTGTTGTCCAGCAGGCCTTTGACAAGGATGCATGGTGCTTCAAGCTTGAAGTCCATGGGCCAGGGAGAAACGTTCACATCCTTGGCAAGATGACTGGCCAAAAACGATTGCCAGAGACAGAGTTTTCTGAGCGCCCTTGGGAGGTTGTTCGCCAAACCTGTACTATGGCTCGCAATGATGATGGTGAAGTCAATGAGTCGCAGGACAGTTACTCGGACACCCAACTGTTTGAACAGTTTGACACAGTCCTTGACGAGTCCCAGCCATAATTCACTTGTAGGGGCCCTTTTGAGGATTTTGAAGATTGAGCTTGTGAGCTGAAAAAGCTGTTAAACATCAAGTCAAGTCTGGGTTGTGCAAGACTATGGATTCAAGACTGGATTGCATGCTAGCTGAAGCATCTCTTGAATGCAATACTGCAGTACTTGCCTAAGCGCAGTAAGTTGTGAATTTTTGCAAGCGTTTGGAGGAGGCGACTTCGACATCAGCTGACAAGACGTCATAGTGACATTGTTTAATTGTCAGTTGTGATTGAATCGGACTCCTGCGGTTCTTGTGGCTCAAGTCAAATGTCTAATTTCTGGTTGTTCTCAGGCCCCACTTTCTAAGTAAAGCCTTTGACATCCATTGACTGCGGTTTCCACTTGACTTATGCCGTCGCTCGCCCTGGGTGTGTCAAGTTTGGCTGATGCCCTGACAGTAATCTCTGTTGAGCTTGGTGAGGGTCACTTTCTCATCCAAGAGGCAGGGCGGGTGGGGCATTTGTCATGTGATGTACGATAATTGAATTCTTATTAGTAGAAACATGTCCCTGTCACAATGAAGCCTTGGCAGTGCATTGTGACCTCTGACTCTGGAGGAACACCAATGTCCGTTTCCAAGTTACCGGGAGTCGCTTGCCAAGTTTTTCATTTGGAATTTGTCAATCACATCACATCTCAAATGACTCATGTGCGTGTCAAATCTTGCGTTCTTATAATTCGTAAAGCCGTTGTCTCATGGGAATCTCATTGTGCAGGGTGAGTCTTGCAACTTGGACCCACGATGGATGGAGGCAGGAAGGTCAAAGCGGAAGATCTGCACATGCACCCATCACTGATGTGTCTTGAATGGTTCATGGTTTTCATGAAGCCTTTGGCCACCTTTTTAGTTCATTGTCGATGCATTTGAAATTTGAAATTGAATTGTACCTGGTGAAAAATTATGAGAAACCAGCCAAGGCGGGCTTTTGAACATTTGCAGTCATGGATGGCGAGCAGGGTCACCACGCTTGTTGAGAAGCAACCGCGCTTGAAGTCTCAGTCAAACGTTGCAGAGCTGCTGGCCATTCTGAACGATGACAACAATGAGGTGGGCTTGTAAATCATGAAGTGCGATCTTCAATAGTTCATACGATGCATATCTCTTTGATGTGTTGACAATTGAATCAATCATTCAATCAATCAACCACTGCAGTCACTCATTGACATTGACAGTGAAAATACAATGTCGTACAGTACCTGGGAATACTCACATGCAAATAGTTCGCCAGATAATTTGCAATTGTTGCACATACATGGTCGCCTAAAGACTGAAACTTTGAAATGGTTGCGCATGTCAGGAGAACTTTTGGCATTGCATCGCGCAAATTGATGGCTTGTACTGGGTTGTGACCCCCAGTATGTACGCAAGGGATCCACACATGTGGTTTGTGGATTCGTCTGGTGCTTTCCTCAGAAAGTTTAAATTTCTTTTTCATTTATGGTGTGCTTGTGAGTCACCGACTGGCATTTGTTCTTTGACCAGAGTCAGTGTTCTGAAAGGAATTTTGAAATGTTCATTCCAACTTCAACTGTGTCATGTTAGTTGCGGAATTGCTGATTCAAGATTGCCACTTGTCACTTTTCCAAGGGAAGTTGATGACACGATGCCGTGGCATGTTTTGCAGCGAGCTCATGGGGCTGGCGACTGAAATGCTTGCCAAGAATGGTGGACCGGCAGACCTGCCATGTAGCCAGTGAGAGATTTTGATGCTATTTTGATTTGGACTATTGGGGTCCATTGGGGTTTTGCCACTAGAGCTTTAGGGATTCGAGCTTTGACTGCAGGCAGCTGTGGAAAAAACACGCGGTCTTTATCTCGTGCACTTGTGGTTTTGAATTCGCTGTCTCTGGTTCGCTTGATTCGCGTGGGGTCACACTGTCAAAGTTCAAAATTATTGATTTGTGCACTTGACTGACACTGATAGATTTGCTGTGCCAGGAACAGCAAGTGGATGTCATATGTGGTCAGCTTCTCAGTGGCTACTGGTTCTTGGCAATGGTGAGAGGTGCAGTTGCACTTAAGCACTGACAAATCTAAGTCTTTGAGTTGTTTCTTTGATTCTGAATCCACCAATGCCTCAAAGTTTGGACCTTGTTCCTGCAACCTCAGGCAGCGTTTGTCATTGTCTATGTTTCTGATGCACCTCGTCAAGGCCTGGCCAAGTTTCTATTTGCTCTTCGATGAGCTCGTGGAATTTCATTTTGTGCAATTTCAATTACAGTCAATGTCTTTGTGAAATGTTTGTCACTCACTTCAGTTGTTGTATGCAAATGCCTGTTCCGGCTGGCTGTTCAAGCACCACCGAAGACTGCTCAAATAAAGTTTCAACATGACATGTCGACTGCCAGAGAATGAATCATGCAAGTATCTTCTAATTTGATTGACCATTGTTTTGTCATCTCGGCGCTGTTGGATGGCACTTGCGGGCGAATCAGTCGCCTTGCTTGATCTCCCGGCGTTTGCGGCCAGACTGCCCCGGCGACTTGATCAGTGTCAATTTGGGTTGGTGCAGGTGGATCCAGAACCAACCGAGCGTTTAAATTTCTGATTGGAAAAGTTTACTATTACTGTCTTGTTGGATGAATTTATCTAAGGAAGGCACAGCAAGTTCCTTGGCTGAAACGTTAGATGTTGATGTGAATGTTTAGTTTGAATCATGGGTCATGGACTGCAGTGTTGGCTGCGGCAGAAACGGTTTCAAAATAGCGATGGGCACTGTCCATGATTCTTTGGAACCAGGCAGTTTGGCTGCTGCATTCCGCTGATCCAAGACAAGCCACAAACCTCTTGTTCCTTGGCATTGTATTTTTAAGTTAATTCTCATGTGCAGGTTCATTTGAAGGCCACCGGGCCAAAAAAAAACCGTTGTCAAGGGATGTCAGCATGTCACAGCAATGCTTGTTAACAACTGTTAGTGACTAGCCAGCATGTCAAGCACTTGACCAGGGACCACTTGGAGCACAAAGCAGCGATTGGCAGACCCATCGATGACTACACCGCCTATACGATCAAAGCGGCAGAACGAGGACTTGCTTGGTGACTTGACTGGTTGGGGAAGTGGTTGGATCAATGTTTCCAAAATGTTTTTGTGCCCCTGAATCTTGTCAAATGCTAAATTTCAAATGAGTCACTTGACATTGCCTGTTGGTGACTGTCAGCGGCTCAGGTGCAGCAAAGCTGAAACAGTCCAAGGCGTCCAGCACCCCTAGAAATATGGCAAGGCCTGAATTTTCAGATGAGGATGATGAGGTAGCAGCTTGGTATTGATTGATTGAAATCACTGTAATTTAGAATCATGAGTCAGTCAATGGACAATAACAGTGATGCAGGAGTTGGATGTTTTTTTGTGTTTTGTAGCGCCCCGTGCAAGCAGCTGAGGAAATCGAATTCCTTGGAGAGAAGTATGTCCAATGGCCCATGAAGGTTCTCATTATTGGCTACGACAAAGAGGTTGTAACCAACCCGGTCCGAGCCTCACATGACTAGTTGCTGCTGGCGTGACACATGTTGTCAACGACAAAAGTTTTCTGGATCACAGACACCTTCACCTTGAATTGATTCAATTTCAATTTTTGTTTGTTATTGCATAAGGGTAGGTGTGGTTGCGGTCTTTTGGTGGTGACTGGTGTGGTTGTGGTTGTGGTTGTGGTTGTGGTTGTGGTTGTGGTTGTGGTTGTGGTTGTGGTTGTGGTTGTTGTTGTTGTTGTGGTTGAGGTTGTTGCGCTTGTGCTTGTGTTTGTGTTTGTGCTTCTTGTTCTTGTTCTTGTTGTTGCTGTTGCTGTTGCTGTTGCTGTTGCTGTTGTTGTTGTTGTTGTGACTCATGTCTGTCTGTGTGAACGTTTGCATTGTTGGCATGCCTGGTCTTCACTTCAAAGCATACTTTTAGTCTTGACTGATCTTTGCTCCTCAGGATTACCTGCAATGGGGGAGGTCTCATGTACCTGGAGGCGTTCATCTACATAATCTTTAGAGTTCTCCGGGTGGCTGGATTGGAACAATAGATTTCTGAAAGTTGAAATTTCAAATTCCTTGTGTCTTAAGTTTCATCTGACTTCGTTTCATATGACAAGTGCGCCCGAAGTCACTTTGCTGAGGCCCACAAAGTGGAGGTGGTTTTGGCAGTACAGATTGATGAGAAGTGGCAGAGTGCATTCAAGGATTTGTCGAGGTGGCTCAGTGGAGAGCTGAACAGCGCGTGCCACAGCTGCAACATCAAAGAATGATGAACTACTGTTGAAATGATCAACTGATGTGTTTGTTGATGTGCAGGTTACTGGTTTAATGTGTTTGTTCGAACAATGTTTTTGTTTGCCAGTTTATCAACCAATGAGCACCTTCAGAATTCATCTAATTCTGTAATGTGTGCCTCAGGAATGAACTGCAGCCTCGTGTCAGTCCCGCAGATCACCATGAAAAGCTGTATGGAAGCGCTTTCCACAAGTTCTGCCATTTTCAAGGATGCAGTCAGGAGCTGAAGCTCCTCACGCTTCTTGGCTGTCAATTAATGGTGTTACGGCTTGACTGTTGCAAAACAGAGTTGTCAACAAGAATGAAGTTGCTGAAGTTTAGATTAATCTTTCGTGCGTTTTGTCAGTATGATGGGTCTTTTCGGCTGACCAGGTGCTTCAATGAGATCATTCAGCCAAAGAGCAAGGCTGGATCTCCTGAGAGTTTGTGATGCTAAGGCGATTTACGTCCAAGGTCTGGGTCACATGTCTTACTTGTATTGGACCATCTGTTATATCATTTATTAGTATGCAACTGTCTGTGTTATATGGTTTAAAAGTTTAGGTGTTGTTGCTTTGCGCCTGCGTGACATACATTGTGGTGTCACTGATTGTGTTTTCATTTTTACTCTTTGTGCTTCAGTTGGTTTCCTTCCTTCCTCTCTTTTTTTCTGTCTCTCTCTCTATTTATCTCGCTGCCATCTATTTGATTAAACTATCAGCTTGCTGAAGACTTTGAATTGTTCAGTGAAACATGATACAGTTCGACTTTAAGCACATATATTTATCTTTGAGTTGAAATTTGATACTTGATACTGTCTATTTACATGTAGTGACACGGCCCTGTCAGGCCAAGCCAGGGCTAAGGCAGTCTCTGGTCGTCGAGCGACAAGTCTCGCAGGCAGCTTCGGCGCAGAAGAAGATTGAGAAGAAGAAGGAGGATGAGGCAGTGGCTCCCACAACGCCGCCGGAGCTGCTGGAGAAGGCGAAGGAGACCACCACCAAGCCGCTCCAGGAGGTTGAGATCATTGCGGCATCACCTGTCCCGATGATCCCAAAACCTCCTAATCACCCTCCTCCTCATGACCCTCCTCCTGATCACCCAACACCTCGTCAAAGGGAACCACTGCACAACGTGGAGAATCTTGTACGCATCTGGCTTTCCTGACTGCTAATCTGTTTACAACTTAGAGCATTGATTGATCTTTGATTTCACAGTTGTTTGAACTTTGAGCATTTGTTTGAACTTTATCGTTTTTGCACATGACATAATTGAAACTTGACTTGACACTTTAAAATCAGGCGTGAGATCCTGGAGGACTACCACAGCAGTCCCACAGTGGTTACAAATTTTTCGTTGTTGCCTCTGGAACTTCGACGCCCTATGCTGTGTCTTGGCGGCAACGGACGCCGATGCTTGATCAGCTGTATTCGAGATGAATTTTGGAAGTCAGCTTCAATTCGCCACAGTAACAAGTTGTAATTGTTATTGTGACTTGTCAGAGTCAAGGCTGCGTCTGATCAAAAAGAAAGAGGTGTGGGGCATGGATGCATGGCTTGGAAATGCCATCAGCACCCTGGCAGCAGTAACCATTCATTCATCTCTCTGTGGTTCATTGAACAAACGCTGGAGTTTTAAACGATTGTGAATTTGAATTTGAAGACCTGGCTTGATTTAAGGCCTTGAGGTGGCCAAATTGCTGATATGATGGATGGCTGGCATGGATGGCCGCTGGCGACACAGGACTGATGGACCTTGGATATTGGCTTTAATTACCAGAGTTAAGTACTTCCCTTGGGCCATCCATGTGGTGACAGCAAGTTGATTCTTTGTTCACACTGCAGTGCTTTTGATGGAATCAATCGTCTTCTGTGTCCCAGGAGTGGTGAGCTCATGAATCGAATCTGAAATGACAGCTGACAGTGCGAAGACAGCTGGCAAATCTTCCAAGTTGTCGACCAACTGCCGAGAAAAATAGGGGTTGACAGTGTGTGGCCTTTGCACCCTACCATGGGTGCAGTTTGTGAAATCAAACCGTGTCAAAGAATTCAGTCAAAAGTTGCAAACTTAACTGTGCCCTCAACATTCCCTTGCTGCAGGTGGGCGGCTACATCCCTATGTGCTGGTTGCTCAAAACTTTGCAGGGTCCAAATTTCAAATTTCAAATATATGTGTTCAATAACTGACATCGTTGTTGCTGAGAGCAAGTCAGTTACTTATCCGGCACTCTTAGATTGAATTTGCTGTGACCATATTATACAATTCAAATGTCTCAGGCCAACCGCCGCAGGGATGGGATCCTCAGTATGGTTTTCCAATTTGCATCACTGATGTTACTTGGCATTTGGAGCCTTTGGTGAACACACAGACTGCTCAAGAATTGGCTAGCTCAACGTGTATATATGTATATAAGAGACAGATTTTACAGTTTATACATACATACACACACATGTATATTTATATACATACATCTATAAATAAATAAATTAAAAAAATATATATGCTATATTCAAGGTATCCATATCTGATTTCAAACAGGATGTTGATTGCCAGGATTCTTGTGGTAAGCCAATTCCCTTTGTGGTTCCGGTTGGAAACAGCCCTTTTGCCGAGCCTTGCGATGTATGTGTATGTCCTCATCTTAGAAATGGAGAGCTGGCCGCTGTGGGAGTGCACTTTTTTCCATGCAGTCATTACAGTAATCATGATATTAGTCATTATATTAGTCATTATATAAGTCATTAAATGCATCTTTATATTTATCATTATATGAATCATTATATGAATCATTATATTAATCATAAGATTAGTCATTATATAAGTCATTAAATGAATTTTGGTTTTTCCATGTTTTTTTTGCAGTTTGGCCTGGGGGGCGCAGGTGTGCAAATTGTAGAGACGCGCATTTTTTTGAGAGGTACTGTGATGAAGGCATCTTCACATGAAAAACATGCAAAACAACAATGGAAAAAACAAAAAAAAAACAAAAAGTTCAGACCCATGGGCAAGGTCTGGGGAGAGGCCTGGCAGGGGGCATGGGTCTGAACTTTTTGTTTTTTTTGTTTTTCCATGGTTTTTTGCAGTTTGGCCAAAACCTCGAGAAAACAAAAAAAACAAAAAAAACAAAAAGTTCAGACCCATGGGCAAGGTCTGGGCTATCCACACACAAACCAAAAAAACAAAAAAACAAAAAA
>Ga0126342_10012461_pt1 | contig 15165 bp, 12 predicted proteins | sample Cyp1metagenome_FD_92528 | JGI IMG/M metagenome (GOLD analysis project Ga0126342, IMG submission 92528) | Coral microbial communities from Lord Howe Island, Old Settlement Bay, Australia - Cyphastrea 1 metagenome | ecosystem: Host-associated > Invertebrates > Cnidaria > Coral ...
ATATATATATATATATGTATATATTATATTGGGGGGGGCTATGTTGCTTTCATCAAATTCTGCGACATTTACCTGAGGAATCAGCCCAGTCCCCCAATCTTCAAGGCACTCCATTGCAGTGGCGCCCTCACCCTCACGCATCCCCATGAAACGTTGGTCATGCCCGAGCTGCTCCTGGAAGGACAATTCATTGCACCGACACATGCGAGTTTTACCCCATATGTCGCCGACTTTTTTGGGTATAACTATTAAAACACACATACTTTAAGCAATGTGGCTTCTTGTTTGTTGAATTTAGTTAAACATACTTAAACCCACACGGGTTTGTATGAAATTTGGAAATCCCTAAATCCACTGACTAATCATCAGTTTCCCCATCAATTTGCAGGGTATACAAGTTTTCAGACTCAACAGGACACACCCAAAAATCATAATTCGTTAGTCATACCTGTTATACCAACGGTAAATTCATGTATATCCCCATGATCTTTCTTACAATTCCAGTTTAATGAGCATTTTACCATGTTTACATCTTGTTGACCACTTTCAAACATATCATGGAGGATGGCTGGATTTGACATTAAAGAATATATCATGTTTCATACACAAAATCCCACCAGGTTCCCAGCCAACGTGTTGCATGGAGGTTCCACCTCCAGTGTAACTCTCCTCCACTTGCGCCCAAACGCTATCAACGGTCAGCCGCTCGGCAGCAGCGACTTCCTGTCGATTCCAGGGACCACCAGGGTTCGGGCGCCATTAAAAACACATAGGCTATGGTAGGGCTGCAGTCAAAGTATGTCAAAATTAGTTGCTGGGGCTTTGGCCAACCCACTGACAACTGGTATTATCTGGTAACTCTGTTTTTTGCTTGGAAATAATGATAAGTCATGATATGGTAATCACTTATATTAGGTATAGATAATCTTCAAGGTTCATTTAAGCTCGGGTTCCACTTCATCTTGACTGCGTGAAAGCTGCTGCCCGAGTGAACATCACTGCCAAAAACCCCTCCAACGAAGTCCCATCGCTGCCAACCCGTCCTTCATGGCTAGGACGAAAGCATCACGACCTCAATGGAATGGACAAGTTCCAGCCCAGCCAAAGCCATGGAACTGGGACCGGCTGACCGTCTTGCATCGTCTTCCTACAAATTTTTGTAGCACGGTCCGAGACACGTTTTCGCTCGTCTCGATAGAAGTCGCTCTGCACTTTGCTCTTGAGATCGACCTCCTTGGTCGACGCTAACCTGGCGTCCATGGTCACCCTCACTGATGGGATTAGCCAACAAACCTGGGATATGAATGGAAACTAATCGGAATAATTATTTTATTTCAAGACCAATTGGGGATGGATTTAACAGTTAATTTATCTTCTAGTAGAAGTGAGAATATAAAACATATATGGACAAAAGGCTGGTGGTTTAGCCGAGCCAAATTCAGCTGCAGGCAACTAAACTCCATCTTTTAAACAATACCCACAACGCACGAATCCGTTCAACTGAGACCTTCTGGTCAAATCCCTTCACACCGCTTCAGGAGAAAACTGTGTGACACGTATTCAAGAAGCATGAATTCCTCTTTCAGCTAAACTAAGACCATCTAAAGATATTTCTTTTGAGAAACACCTCTTGAAACCATCCCACAACTCCTGGAACTCATCCCACATCCCAGACGCCTCAGTTCCCTCATGGAGACCCAAACTCTCAAAGCTTCGATAGGTGGATCCTCCTCTTGCAATTCATCACGTCGAGCCAGCACTGCTGCTGCGTCCTCACAGGCAAACGGTGTGGTGAGCTATGCAGCTATGCCATATGCCAGCCCTAAGGCCCTAAGTGCACCTGGCTTCATCGACAAGATACACATGTAGTCATGACCACAATAAAAGCATCTGAGTAGTCATGACCAACAAGTTCAGGCATACCCACTGTGCCATACTGTGGCCCTTGGACCATTTGGACCTTGGTCTACTGAGTCTACTCGGGGACACATCCACTGCTCTCCTTCCACCGCGTCCGTGGCCGTTTCAGATCTGGATCTGTGGCCATGAGCCGTTGCAAACGAACAACGCGCTCCTGGGCCAAGAGCCGTGCTTTCTTTAAGGTGTTGGATTTGGTAGGGTCTCAACGCATATTTGTGTCCGAAACCGGGCCGGGCTATACAAATGGCCACAAATGGCCACATGGCCATTAAGATGAGGAAGATCATCACAATTCAATGAAATTGGAGGAGCCGGGGATTTTACCCCAGCCCTGCTTATGGGAAGAATTTGGGGCGGCAATATGTGCACCTCACGTCAGGAAAGCATGCCATTTCCACCCACAAACGTGTCGATGCACATAGTCCAACTACCAGAATGAGTCAATGGAGCTAATGAGTGTGAACATATACACAGCTGTACTATACATGACCATACTGTATGACTCCTGACACGCTCTGGCATATGATGATAGAACTCCATGCACCCCTCAGTCGTCCATTGTTGTTTTTGCCATTTATCCCAAGGATGCTGTGCTCCCACACAGTGCGTTTCTCCGCCCGAGCTTTCTGATGTTTGTCTTCCAGGCGTTCCATGACCTGCTTGGGTGAAATAAATGGCTGTAGCTATGGCTATGGTGATAACCTCCATAACTCCAACTATGGCTATGGCAGCCCACTTAATAGTGGAACATAGTGGAACTGCACCCCCAAGCCTTCGTTGAAAAACTCAAACTCAGCGCCGAACGTTCTGGAAGACTTCTTCTCTTCTGACATCAGACTTGATCAGGATCCAAGCCTGGACGCAGCACGTCAAAAATTCCCAAAGTGTGACGCATTGCGGCTCCCCATGGCTACCCTATAGGCCTTTTTCATCCTTTTTCTAGTTGTTGAGTTTGGTTAGCTCCGTCTAGTGACTCCTAGACTTCCTGGGCATCTGTGAAATAAACTGGAATATTCTGGGGATCCAAGCTGAAAGCATCAAGGTTTCAATGGATTCAGAGTTGATGTTCAACCTTCAGATCTATACCATGCCACTAAAGCTGAAACCCTTCAGATTTGCTGGGGTTCGACGTTGGAGGTACATGTAGCCCAGTTAGCTGGGACGCGCCTCCTCATCTCCTAGGATGTTGGCGGCTTCCTGGTAGGTGGTGCCTGCCAGTCATGGTCGGTATAACCATAGGTGCAGAACTAATGGGCAAGGACGGGGAGGGGAATATTAGGGGGCAGGGATTACAAGACCGCGACACGGCATGGCAAACTGAAGCCATATAAGCCATGCCAGAGGGGGATCTTGAAGCCTTCACCTTGGTTCATCTCATGCATTCGGGTCCGTCTACAAGGATGATGGATACCCGGATGCCATAGGATACAATCAAATGGGATGCTCCACTTCATAGCATCAGCCACGGGGAAAAAAAGGGGGCATCCCAAGTTTTCAAACAAAGCGCCAGATCCTTCAACTTCATTTTGTGCTTCCAAATCGTCTGCCTCCTAGATTTTTCTGCCAAGTTACCTCATATCTATATAATAATGACGAAGCCATGGTGATCAAGCGTCATTTTAAGTGCTCAAAACCTCCAATTAATGATGACTCGCTATGACATTCTAGATTCGAGGGCCAACAAGTCTCCCCAAAAAACATAAAAAACACAAGGTCATTCCCAAAATGATGAAAAATACATAGATATAAATAAAATATAGTATATATATAATGGTTCATCCATGTTAATCACAGGGTCTTCCAAGAAATTCCATGGGAATTTCACCCAGTCCCCGCAGCCACCCGCCGCGCCTAAGGCCTCCGGCTCCGAGAAGCGCTCCTCCAAGAGTCGCTCCAGGGCCACGGCGGCGTTGCGCGCCTTGGCGCGCACCTGGATCCGAGGTCACTTTTTCAAGGGACAACTTGGAAACTTATATATAATTAATTATATATATATGGAGTATATCATATCTAGGTATAGCTAGGTATATCTAGCAGAAAAAAATGAGGTATATCTAGGTTAGTTGAATAATATATTGTTTTTTTTTTTTTAAAATATATATCTGTTAGGTTTGATAATATATATATATATATGTATATATATATAGATAGATAAGAAAGAAAGATAGATAGATAGATAGATAGATCGATCGATGGATGGATGGATGGATGGATGGATAGATAGATAGATATTCCATGAATGATTGAAATCCTACAGGAACTACTATTACAAAATTCCTGATTCGTTGGATTTGCACAACATGTGTTCTATTGATTTTGTAAGGATTTGTATGTGGAGTATCTATTGATATTATGCCTGTGTTACTAGATTCTCTATTGATTTTGGAACATGATTTTTATCGGTTCTCTGAATGGATGAATATTTTTGAATGGAACATCTATGGAATTGATTGCAGTTGGCATATCTTTAGATCTTTAGCTTATCAAATGATGGACTATCTATATATTATTTCATGCATGGACTGTTTTAAGCGAATTGATGGTTATCAAGCTGCAAAATTGTTGAAACGTGAGGTTCGGCCTCTTATATTATATATATGCTTTGATTGGCCAACTCTCACAGCGGCTCGCTGAAGGATGCTGAAGGGAAGTGTCCACGCAGCTTTGCACATTGGCCCGCCATGGCCCGCCACCCCTACCTGAATCTCTTTCTTCCGCAACTCCATACTGAGCACTTCCTCAGCCGCTTACTTCAAGCTCAAGAATCGAAATCTTCGAGATCTTTTGCATCCCTTGCAGCTTCCAACAGTGCAACAACTCACCAGTTGACAGTCACACATCAACAGTCGGAAAACAAAAAAAACACTTTCTGTCGGAGGGCCGCAAAGACCTGCTTCTGAATTTGTTCACCTCGGAGGAGAAAAAGCAAAACATGAATTGAAAAGGCTTCCACATGTGAACAAAACCTTACCCAGTACTTATGAACTTCTAGGGTTCTTCTACTGCAGGTAAGATCGAGTTTCCCAACAACAACAACAACAACAACAACATACCAGGCCGTCTCTTGCTGTCCAGTCAATTTGCACCAAACGCAAATAAGCGTACAGTAAATCAGCCAACTTTGTCTTGAACCCACGCCAAAAAGATTTCAGATTTGTCTCAGTTTCAAGAATCACTGCCAAGTTCAGCCACTCAGGGATCATCGAATCATCAACACAAACATTTAACAGTGTGCCCCATATGGCCAATATCCCCATTACACCCTTACATCTTTGATTGTCAAATCCTCATTTCTGTTGATTAGACAAATAAAATCTGCATCTCGATAGATTTCCACCCCATGATTGGTGGTTCATTCCCTGTTTTGTTCGTTGAGTTCATCTTTTCTTCGTGAACAACTGCACCATTTGCTTGCTGTGAAATAAATCGCAACCATATCATATTGTCGGTTTATCTTCTCTATTCTTGCTGCTTCATCCTCTAGCTTTATCGCAGTAACATGATCCATATTTTTGTCGCTGAACATGGTCTCAAGTCATCCAAAATCATCCAGCATCAACATTCAAAATCAGCTATAAAAATAAAACTAAATCATCTACCCCAATCACAATTTCGTAAAATTTCCCACCGGTTCTTGATCTTTCCATCGTTCGTCTTTCACCACGGCTCCACCACGGCGGCGCCAAGCCACTCAAGCCTTGCGCCTGTGGCGCCTCGCGTGCGAGACTTTGGACTCGGCGCCAGTCCCAGGTGGCCTGGATTTCCAAGGATTTCGGATGGATTTCCAAGGGATTTCTAAAGTTCGGAGATTTTATGGCTATGTCAGATTATGTCAGAGGGGCTTTGTCATGATTATCATGATTTCACATATTTTCTGAAGAATTCACAAGGAATTCACTGGTTTTCAAAATGGTTTTGTAGGGGGGTTCCATTCATTTCTTGGTACTTACCCAACCCCAAAAAAAAGACGGGCAATGGAGTTTAGCAATGAGCATTTGCATGCAACCAATGACCAAACAGATTCTTGCGGTGATGCTTGATATTGCTTCAGTCCTACTAAGGCTCATTGTGACCATTCCGCTGATGAATTTTGCTATATCGTTTGCCTCGTTTCCTGTTGCACCTTTTGATACCTTTCAAGCTAGTGGACCAAAACTTTAAATGAAACACACATATGATTAACAATGGATGGGAGTATTCAGTATACAATGAAAATATGCTGCCAGCCACCTATGTCCCTGCTGGAGCTTCAGTTTTAAGCCATGCCCACCGTGAACCCGCAGCACTATGCAATCGCACAAATCACCAAGGGACATCGACGCCTTTCTGCTTGAGGAAATCCTGCTAGCAGCTGGACTTGGAGGGTGGGAGAGGGTTGACCCTGAAAAAAATGTTGGTACATGTTTCTGAGTAAGTCTCATTGGATCTTGACCTAGTAACTTGAAAGCTCCCCATTGTGCGGATTTGGGAAAGGGCGTGGTATCCGCAAGTATCTGCATCTTATCATTCACCATATGTATTGTTCAACTAGACTATATATGGATGTATATATATATATATACTATATATATACACATACATACATACATAAACATGTGTGTATTGTATTGATTGTGAACAAAATGGCTACTGATTCACAATTGTATTTACATATAACACACACACACATATACATATATATATATATATATTATAATATTATCATCTACCTCTCCACAAACAGCGCCTGAAAGGCGTGCCGTCGCTCTGCGCCGGTCTCGGCCAGGGGCCGGTCGTCCAGGCCAGTGCTTTCGCCCCGAAGCTTGCGCCTTGGTAAGAGCGCGCGAAGGTGGCAATGGCGGCATGCGGAGATTCACCATGGGAGGGAAAAACATGACAAACCATTAATCTAACATGTTAATAGATAGAAAATGATAGACATATATATATATATATAGTTCTTACAATATGGTGATTTCATGCATGCCTAGTTTTAATTTTGAACATATGGGGATAATATTGGGGAATTACCATGTTCTCCAGCTGGAATAGGTCCACTGACATGTTGAGAAACATGGGGAACCTAGGGTGAAACTCACTAAACTATTGTAGTTTAACATAGCTTTTAACATTTGTTGAAAACAAAGGAGAGATAGGACGGGACAAGTGACAGAAGAAACTATGGTGGTATAATAAGGTAATGAACCATCCAGGACTAGGTTTTTACGTGCAAAAACTACAAGACAAGTCCGTACTGAATGACTCTTTATAAAGCCATGCTTTCCTGTACCGAACATTCCCCAATGCTTGGCTCATTTCATACGATTTTATCCCATCTCGAATTCACTGCCCAGGGGCACCTGTATTCCTTTCTGAATGGTCTTAAGTCTCATCATCGGAACTGGGACCCCAGACAATTCGGGTGGCATGCTCCAGCAACTCACTTTGGTCTCCTGGTGCAATCGGGATGTCATCATGCAGCCCGTGGCAAGGCACCAATTCAGCTGAAGCCAGTGAAATAACCCAAGACATACCAAGCACACTGAGACCCTGCGTTGGATCTGGCGGTGATTGGAATCTGTTCTTTTTTTCCCGGGGGGACTATGGGAATATGACCTCAATAGATGCGCCAGGCACCTTGTTGTAGTAGAAAATGCGGCCATCCCAAATCCTGGCTGATGCTGGCACCCCTTGTCCACCAGTGGCATGTCATGCAGACTAGAATCGCCAGAATGGCGCTTGCAGCGCCTGTGTGTCTGTGGGTGCATCTGTTCGTCGCACACAGAGGACGACGGGAGAAGTCATTAAACAAATGAGTATTTCGTTTCAAATCTTTAAAATAAACCAGCTTCACGCCATGCATACACACTAGTTTGCACAAAAAAATGTACTGTAACCAGTGTGCTTTAGTTTGTATAGTCGCTTTGAATGTCATGGAGGGCCGCAGCCAAAAACAGGCCGCAATGCACCGGTATTGCTTCCAATCCTTGGGTTGTCGCTCTCCAGTTGGGGACAGCACGGAGTTCCAATGAACATCAAACTCTCAACAAGTGGATGGCTGAAGAGGAGAACATGACCAGAAGCTTGGAGGACCTCAATCATGTGACCAACTATGCCCCCCGCAAAAAACGTTTGAATCATCCTTAATTAATGCAGGGCACGGCAGAGTTCACAATCCTCTCGCTCTCAGACATCAAGGTGTCTGGCTTCTCCCATTGTGATACGCCTGTCTCCTGAAACAGGTTGAAATTGAGTCCAAAGCGCTGACTTCATGCAAACACTGTCTCAACAAAGTCCGGCTCACCGAACCTTATCCACACTATTGTGTCCAAAGATCTATTTGCATCTCTTGACAAATCTTGACAACATACATTGCGTACAGGAGAGAGCAAATAGAGAGAGAGAGAGATAGACAAACAAACAGGGAGAGAAAGCTTCGATACATATGACACATACAAGGTGGTTCCCCCCTCAGCTATCAGTTGGTTTATAATCCCATCTAACACTAATAGATACATCTACTCATATTTATCCGTTATATATATAAATATCAACGAAGGGTTAGAGTTCCACCAAACTGTGCCTCATTGTGGAAGAACTTTCGGCCGTCACCGGTTTGATGTTCACTCCATCCTTCTCCACTTCCTTGCCTCAGCAGAAACGCGCAGCAGCAAAGAGGAAAATCCTATATACACTTTATTAGAATCTGCTACGCATTGTCATAAACCAGCTATACCACATGTTGTAAATGGGAGAATCCTACCGACAAAATTTAACTATGATAATCTCGGTCATGATTGTTCAAGTTCGGCATTTCATATCTGAGATGATCATCAGAAAACCCTCCATGTATGATGCAGTTTTATGAAATTGATGTTATTTCAGCCTGCACAATGCCATGTTGCACTTCGCGAGGCGCTTTCGAGAAATGGTTTCCAACAGCCACTGACAGACTTCGCAGCAAAATAGTTCCCAAGGTCGATGAAGGCAATAGCAAATTGATGGATTCCATGATTCACTATTTTATTCTCAAGGTTTCCAAAGCATGTAACCCACAAATAATCAGCAAAATGATACTTTTGGCAAGTATGTCAATCATACTCAGCAATGTCCAGTCAAGATTTTCTGGACCACTTCTATAGAAACATTCCACATTTTTTCTTCTTCGGGTTTGTCTAAAAATCGGGCACATCTTCACACCCGAAAATCGGTGATTCATGGCCTCTTTCCCCATCATATCCTCATAATATTTCATATATTTCATATATTTCATATATTTCATAATATTCTCATAAAATTTCCATGGTTTCACATGTTATTCCCCAACGATTTCCCAACCATCTCCCCATGTCTCCCAGTGACAGCAGCTGCCGCTGCAACAGCGCCGCGGCGGCGGCTCCCGCGGCCGCCGCCGCGGAGGGGCCCGACGCCATGGCGGAGGGACCCACGGTCCGCGGGAGCACCGGGTCTGAGCAAAGGAGATCCACGGGAGCCATAGGGGATTTGTATATGCACATATATACCAGAGCCACTAATGGTGGGTACTAATGATATATATATATAGTGGGTACTTAGAGGGTGCTGGTATATATATATATATATAGTCACTAGATGGCATGGATTTAAAATTATGTCTGAGAAACATTTGGAGAAACACTAAAGTGAAGTGAACGTGGCGTTTCCCCCTTGAGGATGCATTACACTGTTTCCAACGGCATGGGAATGAAAGTCAGAAAGGTCAGGAAACTTCAAAGCCCCAGCTCAAGTTTGTCTGCCACATTTCGATGTGTCAAAGCAAAACATGGTGAAAACCTGTAAATTCCTATGGACCTTCCCAATCCAGAGACATCGGAGCATCCTCAGCACAGCAGCATTTTCTGAAGAAAGCACCATCAAGCCGCCCGGGTCATCGCACAACTGTAGCACAACCGCTCATTCACACAACCTTGTGGTTGTTTTCAGTCAACGGTTGCTTTCAACATCTTCCAACCAATTTTGGACCCATCATATAATCAGCAGGGGGTTGGTTTTCCGTGGTTTTCCAACTGGGGACGAAAACCAAGGATAAGTTACAAGCAAAAACGCTATATCAGCCACCAGCACCCAGTTGTGTTTTGCACCGATTTCGAAATATTTCGAAGAACAAATACCTTGAGCTGCATGGGTGTCTCTTAACATGGGAGGTTCAACGCGGCAAGCTGTTTGGCCTGGGAAAAAAAAGGGCTGGTGTTTTCGGAGTTCCCCCAGGTGGCGACTGCCCAACAAATCATCTCCAATGGTGCTTCGATGTCGAATTGAAATGATCATGTGATAGTTGATGATGGTTGACACCATCTGCTGGCCCATGATTGATGCCATTTGTAAAGGACACCCAGCAACATCTGCAGCAGTAAGGACAATGAATCGTGACTTGCTTATGCATGTCACGGAATTATGTCACATCGCCATTTGCCTCCAAGTTCTTGCATTTTATTTTGATGGCTTTGCCCAGAAATAGGACAACCGGCAACCTGGAACCTCCATTTTGGACAAACGCATTTGCCATTTTCATTGCCGCTGAGACCTTGTACTGTTCAAGTGCTGCTGGATGCTACTGGCTTGGAAGGGCAACTGGCACAGAAATCTGCGACAATGGACTGTAGCAATCAGAATGTACAGTAGGACGATGGCTGCGAGGCTTCCCAAAAGTACCTCTCAAGATCTTCAAGCGACAGCTACCCCATGCCCTGGCTACTTACCCATCCCCCCTGCGCCCAACACGGCCTAACACCAAGAAGACTTCATTAAACTCACGAAACCCCAGCACAAACCTCGACTCAAAACAGCAAAATTTTGTCTCGGCCGCGAACTTACAAAACAGAACTTCGTCTTCAACCAACAGCATTCCACAAAGATAGACATGTTGCTGAAGCATGCTGAAGCATGCTGTGGCTAATATTATAATATATATATGTGTATATATATATGTATAATTGGCAGGTTGCCGTGCGAATTCGACGGATCTGCCAGAAGGCAGCTTCAGCTCCTGCTTGATAAGGGCGTCCATCCTGTAGCAGCATCGCTTGGTCCAGCGTTGAGAAGGCATCTGTAAACTCAGGCAATCATTCACTTACATCATGATTCAGCCAAACCGCCTGTTCGCCTGCAACATATAAAAACAACAGAAACTTCAAGTTGACTGGAGAGGATGCTTCCTCAATTCCTACCTCGCCATCTTGTGGGCCTATCTTTACAAGCATCAAATCAAGCGAAATGATGGACACGGGCACCATAAACATCCATAATCCATAACCAATGTAAGCAATATACCAAGCCTGTTAAGACTGGGGTACACTATGAAGGTGGCTTTCCAGTGGGTCGCATACATTATTGAAAATTGAACATATTTGAAATCACCAACATCCAACACCCAGGGGCCACTACTCGTGCTCAGCCCAGCGGCACGAAGTCTGGAGCTAAGACCTCCCGCGCCAAATCGACTGCAGTCTTCTTTTTGGAGTTGCAAATGTCCACCCCTTGGGGAGGTACTTAAGGAGTGGTGAGAGGAGAAGAGACTTGATCTCACAAGACAAATGTTTCAACGATTTTTTGTATTTCTTTACGGTCGGCTAAAGTCAGGGATTGGCAAAGGCAAAGTAAATACTCAGATACCACGGTGGCCAAGAGCAAACTGGATCAACCCAAACAGTCGCTGAATCATTGGTGTTGTCCATATGTATACATTCATATATGTTAACACATACGCGAACACACAAACATTACATATTATGGGTGTGATAATCACAATATATATATTATTATTATTATTATTAGTATTATTATTATTATTTATTATTATTGTTATTATTGTTATTAATTATTATTATTATTATTAATCATTAAAAATCACTCTGATACAATTCAAAGTCAATACATATATATATATATATAGATTATTTATTATAATATATATATATTGTATATACATTACGTATATATATATATATATTATATATTATATAATTATGTATATATATATAAGTAGCCAACATTGCCCTAACAATTTTTAACATGGTCTCAGGTCACATGTGACTATCCAAGTCAGGCTGCGTGCTCCAGCAGTAATGAGGGTGGTGGCTGCTTCAAAAGCGCCGCTTAAAATGCTGCACATCAACGGAGTAGCACCCTCAGGGCGACGATTTCCAATGAAACCATGGCCATTGGGCATGGAGTATGGGAAATCCCCACGTAACATTTAAGAGTGCTTCTGCTTGTGGACAATTCCAAAAAAATGCCAGAAGTTCATTGGTGAATTACATCTAACTTTTCCGAAGACCATGTCTCTGTATTTTCATATATATTTTCAACATCCACAGGAATCCAACACCTCAATGCTGAAAAATCATAGAATTTTGTCTCCCTCAAGACTCTGGACGTTTGAGACCATTGTTTCCTTTCTCCGAGTAAGCCAAGAAACATATTGACCTTTCTGCAGGGGTTGGTAGGTATAAAATTTTGACACCAACCCAACATGATAATGAACAAATGACAGATCCTTCTCGGTTTATTTATGCTTTGCCAGCTGTTTCTTTGGGGACCTCGACCTCGAATGGGCTTGGGTGATGTTGGTTTAGCATCCCAACCTGGAATTTGTCAGCAAACATACCTAGCAAGATTGGGCAAATCCCTACTCATTTGTCATACATGTACAAAAACATGGTGATTTTTTAAACATACACATGCCCAGGTACACAATACATATGAATCATAAGAATGCACAAATGCACTGGCCATTACCGCCTGGAATGACCATCCAACCACAGCTGAAAAAACGACAGGCATCTGAGTGGTTCTGCGCCAGCATGCTTAGCCTGGAAGGGTGCCTGCCAGCTGATGGCGGGGGTCAAGAAATGTAATTTACACAATCTGTGACCGCTAGGGGGGTCACAGATCCAAAGTTACATTTTCCCAAAGTTGCAAATGTAAAAACTAGGGGGTCCCCCCTAAAAAAATGTAAGTTAAGGGATCAAAAGATGTAGTTTACTTTTTTTTTGACGGGGGGACCCCTCCATTCGTTTGTAAGTTGAAACCCCATCAAAACAGGCAGTTAAGGGGGCGGGGATGCATGCACAGCTATGTTGCACACACGCACAAAGAGTGTGCAAATAATTCTCCCGGCACGCTGGCAGGTTTGAAAAATGCAGAATTCATGAACATGGGATTATTGGCATTGTAGCGGTGTAGCTCTTACTTGCAGGGTCTGATCTAGCCCATGTACATACCCTGCCTGAACAGCCATGGAAGCGGGAAACGACCCATTTTAACTGGTGCCTCCGGTGATGGAGTTTGGAGATCTGCAGCAGAAACCAAAGAGCCCAGGTGGGACGAAAAGGCTCATCCCTTGGCAGGGATGGCTGCTACTCCTAGCAGCTGCACTCCATGATGCACTTTAACAGGCTGTAACCTGCTATAGTTTGTAGCTATATCATATATCTCTGTGTGTAGATCTCTCTGTGATGTTGTGTATATAAATGACGACACTGTCCGGCCGATGGTGCGAAACTTCAATCACCTGTAGTATTGTGGCACATGGTCTCTAACTCACATGGGTGACTATCTTATCTAATATGTGACATGTGTCTGCCATTTGGCAGCCCCTTTGCAGCCAGGTGGCACATTAGCCCCGGCTTCAATCAGCAGCAGTGTGAGTTCCGCAGAACCACTGAAACAGGAGCACCTTAATTCATAGTCACTACAGGGGCTGGAAGCTATAAAATCATTTCGGTAAATACGTTAAATCACATCTGGAAGAGGCAGTCAAACATCGATGAAACACGACTACGATCACGTAAAGTCCCAAGAAAAAAAAACAAACAATGTCACCAAAAGCCTGCTGTGATATCTATCTATCTATCTATCCACCCATCCATCCATCCATCTATCCATCTATCCATCTATCCATCTATCCACCTATCCACCTATCCATCAATCCATCTATCCATCTATCCATCTACCCACCTATCCACCTATCCATCTATCCATCTATCCATCTATCCATCTATCCATGAATCTATCCATCTATCCATGTATCCATCTATCCATCTATCCATCTATCCATCTATCCATCGATCCATCTACCCATCTACCCATCTATCCATCTATCCATCTATCCATCTACCCATCTATCCATCAATCTATCTATCCATCATTTTATCAATCTATCAATCTATCGATCTACCAATCAATCAATCTATCTAATCTAATCTAATCTAATCTATCTAATCTATCTAATCTATCTAATCTATCTAATCTATCTAATCTATCTAATCTATCTAATCTATCTATCTATCTATCTACCTATCTATCTATCTATCTAGATTAGACCTTAGATTAGATCTTAGATTGGATTTTAGATTGGATCTTAGATTAGATCTTCGATTAAATCTTAGATTTGATCTTGGATTTGATCTTGGATTAGATTTTAGATTAGATAAGATTAGATAAAATTAAATAGGTTAGAATAGATTAGATAGATTATATCGTTAGATTAGATTGAATAGATCAGTTAGAATGATTACCTCAATTGGACTGCTAGATAGTAAGAAAAAACAGATAGATAGATAAATGGATGTACATGAAAGAAACAGATAGGATAGGGTAGGATAGATAGGATAGGAAAAAAAGGATATATAAGATAGCAAATAAAGGATAAGATTAGATTAGATTAGCTAAGATTTAGATAGACAGGCAGATAGATCGATAGATAAATAGATGGATGGATAGAAAGAAAGCAAGATAGATAGATAGATAGACAGACAGATAGACAGATAGATAGACAGACAGATAGATAGAAAGACAGACCGATAGATAGATAGATAGATAGATAGATAGCTAGATAGACAGATAGAAAGAAAGAAAGATAGATAGATAGATAGATGATATAGATAGATTGGATAGATGAGATAGATGAGATAGATGAGATAGATGAAATAGATGAGATAGATGAGACAGATGAGGCAGATGAGATAGATAGATAGGTAGATAGATAGATAGATAGATTAGATAGATTAGATAGATAGATAGATAGATAGATAGGTAGGTAGATAGATAGATAGATAGATGAGATGAGATGAGATGAGATGAGATGAGATGAGATGAGATAGATGAGATGCATGAGAAAGATGAGATAGATAGATAGATAGATAGATAGATAGATAGATAGATGAGATAGATGAGATAGATGAGATAGATGAGATAGATGAGATAGATGAGATAGATGAGATAGAT
>Ga0126342_10012462_pt1 | contig 15163 bp, 13 predicted proteins | sample Cyp1metagenome_FD_92528 | JGI IMG/M metagenome (GOLD analysis project Ga0126342, IMG submission 92528) | Coral microbial communities from Lord Howe Island, Old Settlement Bay, Australia - Cyphastrea 1 metagenome | ecosystem: Host-associated > Invertebrates > Cnidaria > Coral ...
TCAAGCACCTTTCAGTCCATCAGTGGCTTCGCTCTGCCATCCGTGATTCACAACAACCAACCTCTCCTATAGGTTTCCTATTTTTGAAACTTCCGCCACCGCCTTGTGCGGTACTACTGGTAAACCCTTATTAAAGAACAGTTTTTCCACAAATTTCCAAAGCACTGGGGCATGAGAGGGTCCAGTTCACTTTAGTAGGTTTGTCATCAGGGTTCACAACTGCAGCAAGCTTTTCCAGAGCTGATCCTCTTCCCGTTCCCCTTCCTCTTCCGCTTCCCCTTCCTCTTCCCCTTCCTCTTCCTTTTCCTCTTCCTCTTCCTCTTCCTCTTTCTTTCTCTCTCTCTCTCTCTCTCTGTCTCTTTCTTTTTCTCGTTCTATCTTTCTCTTTCTCTTATTTCACTTTGAAAAAAAACTTAAGGTGGAAAAGGTAACGCAGTCAACGTGCTGAACCCTACTCACTACAAGGTACTACAAGCACTATAAATATCACAAGTTCATCGGCAAAAAAAAAAGGTTTAATTTAGATTTCAATTGTAGCCAATTGAAATCCTTACTTACGTGTAGATTTGTTCTTGGGGAACCGCCTTTTTTGCGCACAACTCTGAAGAGGGTATAGCTGTTGTTGATGTGTGTGGCCTCACACTCAGGACGAAACATTATAGACGATCTCCACGTACATCATGTAGTAAACCATGGCAGACCCAATAGAATATAATGATGGCCCCAGCATGTGTGGATGGTTCAAATCCCAGCCATTTGGGGGATGGTTTATCGTGGGCTTTGCCACCTCTGAAGGCCTTTGACCGTGCTTGCAGCGACCTTGGCAGCGTGGCCAGTGTTGAGCTTGCGACCTCCAGCGATCGGCAAGTTACTCCTCCTAAAGCCTTTTCCAAGGAGAGAAGAGGCTCGGCATCATTTTGTGGGGATCAGTAATGTGGGATATTGTGGGTTTGTCTGAAAGCGGGGCACCTGTAATCACAATGGATTAACATGTGTTTTTTCTTTTGAGTCAACTGTTTGGATAAACCCGTGCCATCTATGGGACTATGAAGGGGGGAACGCATGAGAATGAACATTTGCATACATTTGTAACTTCCAGGTACTTTGATGTTCACCATACCAGGCTACAATGTGTTTCTCTATTTGATGGGCTTAGGGCTTAGGAACTAGGACACTTCTTTTTTATCTTTTTTTGCAGAGGTCCAACCTAACAGCCAAAACATGTTCAACTTTCTCAAACCCTATATTCTTTTCAGGGCGGAGTTTTAGGCCAGTGAAATCCGTCGGTTTGTTGGTCCTTCTTTGGTCGTTTCCCTCCAGCCGATCCCAGCCCACTTGTCTTCCACGCATCAGACATCAAACTTCTGAGTTTAAGATACTCACAACCCATTCCCCTGTATGGTTCTTGGACCCGCACTTAGGTCAGTTGGTAAATGTTGGTGGGCCTTTCACACATGGAGCATATGTAGGCGATCCTGTGTGATCCTCACAATGCTAAATGCTTGGTGTGGATGTCCATGGTGTCCATTGGTCCATTGATGTCTGTTGAGAAAGGCTGCTTATGCGAATCCTGCACCATTCAAAAAAAGACCTGAGGATCCCCTGCGTGTGTTGTGTTTGCGTGTTCCTGCAGTTTTTCAATGCTGAAGCTGCGAGTCGCTAAGGAAAGTCGCGAGCGTTGGGCACACATGTCATGAGCGAGAGGTGCTGCAGCTGCAGATCTGATGCAGATATGATGTTCCTTTGTTCCTTTTTGGTGTCTTCCTTGGCGCGCCATTACACACAAAGTCTAACATGTAATGTGAAAACGAATGGATCACCCTGATACCACTCTTTTGTTGCCCTGTTTCCTGCAGGTGGGAACCGGATCCGCCCATGAAGTCCTTTGTAAAAGGACCTTTGGATGGCTATATGGGCATCGTGGTGCCTCGTTGATACAAAAATGGGCAAAAAAAAGCTGTTGGTGGAGCTGAAACTTGGGAAATGACCACTAAAATTCCCTCCAAGGTGGTTTGGATGGATGGTATGATGATGGCAAGTTTTTTTTCCTCGAGAATTTTAAGGTGGCCGTGGATTGATCCCATGGCACCGTGGATCGCCAGGTCCTTGTGAACTTGACTTTCATGATTGTGATGACTCAGTGGATGGGTCTCTTGGCCCGAATTAAAGAAGATGCTGGACATGTTGACATGTTATGACATGTTCATTTACAATGATTTTTTTTAAAAGGAAACTATGAGATAAGAGGAGGTTGGCTGAATCAAACAAACATCGCTGGATTTTGAGTTCAATAGGGACATTTAATATGGAAAATCGTCCTGGGGTAGAATGAAGCAGACCTATCGCGGGGCCATGTGGTTGATCAGATACTTGACGGAGTCGGTCTGAAGATTGGGAATTGATGGGAATTTGCTTCGGGTGTTCTACCTGGTTCGGAATAATCATCCCAACTGACTTTCATATTTTTCAGAGGGGTAGGTATACCACCGACCAATACCAACCAGCTAGTGTTTTCAATAGTTTTCCATAGTGTCAGTACGCAACCAAACAAATCCCTTGTACAAGGCACTGCCTGGCTTCCTATGGCACCGGTGTGCAGTCCTAGCCGTGCATCCACGGCAGGGCCTCGATTTTGAGGTTCCAAAGCCAACGAAAGCCTTGGTCTTCCCAGTCACTTAGCGGATCACAGCCATGGCATGGCCGGCAAGTGAAACCGTGATGATTGGATAATGTGGGTCTGTCTGAAAAAGGGGACACCCCAAAGTCCCTATGGTTGATGATCATAATTCTAAGCAATTTCCGTATTTTTTCCCATAAAAATGGGACACATTGGTGGCATCCCCTATTTTCAGAAAGCTCTTGGTGCCACATTTCAGCATCAGCATTTGCAGACGCTTTCCCCACCACGGGATCCATGTTGCATTTCAATTCAAAGATCAGCAAACCGTTGGCGGTTGACTTGGTGCTTTCTTTTTGCTGTGTTTGTTCATTTGGTTGGTGGTTTGGAACATTTTTTTCCATATATATATAATTATATATATATATATTGGGAATAATTTATCCCAACTGACGAACTCATATTTTTCAGAGGGGTAGGTATACCACCAACCATGTTTGTTCCATTTTTTTGGAAGGAAAAAAACATCGCGCCCTAGGGTGCCGCCATTGGATGTCGGATGTGACGGTCGCGAGGTGAAAACCTTCCCTTCAATGAGATGACCTTCGAAGTGGCGGCAACTTTGAGAAATTCAGGGGGAATGAGTAGAAAGCGAAGAATTTAACATATTAAGAATAAGAATAATAATAATAGTAATAATAGCAATAATAATAACTAGAAATAAGAAATAAGAAGAATAGTTGACAATGACAATGATCATGATAATAATAGTGATTATAATAATGATCATAATTAATAATGACAGCCTGCACACCTGCTGGGTTTGTTCCGTTTCCCAGCTGAACCGTTCCTGAGGAGTACGTGTTCTTTACCTTGTACTTGCTAGATGTGTTGGTGCGAATCTATATCCTGGGCAAAGACGCTTGGAGAACCATGTGTCCCCTGAAAGGTGCCGTGAGACTTTCAGAAGACGAGCTACGAACTGAAATCGAAGGACTGGAACATGCTGAAAGCTTCAAAACAAGCCATGATGGATGAGAACCGGGAATATCGATCTTCCAAAAACATCTGAAGTCATCATCTGTGGGTTTCTTTACTAGTAGCTATATACAGTATGATACAGCATCGGGGGATTGAGGGAAAGCGTATGGATCTTTGTGAGCGCGGGACATATTTGGCAAAAAAGCATCAAGTGACTAAGGAGTGGATCTACGACCCACGTCAAGGGATCATGTATTTGAACCTCTTTGATGCTTGCTTGGTGTGTCTCAACATCTTTGAGCTGTTTCTCTTCCCCATTCTGGTGGCTGGAATCAGCCAAGACTCTTGGATGATTTTTTGCCATTCAGCAAGAGAAGTTGATGAGAGGTTGTAGCTTTTCTAAACACAGGGTGATTTTTCCTGAGGGGAACGTGATTGAAGCATACTAATCCACTTGAACTAGATTGAATCACATTGAAACTGATCAAACCCCTCCCAGGGGGCTTGATCCACAACCATCGTTGAGGGGTTGGCGAATTGAGGATCAGCAATCCAACAGTCTGCGGGTGGTGAAGCTGATGCGCATCGTTCGGACCCTGCGCATCGTCAAGGCCCTGGCCGTCTTCCGGCAGCTGCGCTTGTTGGCGCCTCGTCGGTGATGATTTCGGATGATTTCGGATGATTTCAAGATTTTTGGGCTGATGATTAAGCCAATTCGCATGGGGTTCATGGATTCCCGCTCTGGAGACTCTTGGAGTTTGGAAGTTGGTTTCCATTTTGGAATGACGACCCCGTTGAACACAGCAGCCAGGTTGGCACATGTGTGGCCAGCATCGGTGCCTTGTTTTGGTCGATGGTTCTTCTCTTGGTGCTCAAGTTGGGCTTTGCACTCATCATTTGCCGCTTGGTGCTGGAGGAGGTCAGTACTATGCCAAGCATAGAATATGTATAGACTGTATAGATGATGATAGAATGAATATGAATGAATATATTACGTGTAGATGTATGATGTAATTGTGCATCTATGTGTGTATATATATACATATATATATACATACATACATATATATATATATATACATATATATATATATACATATATATATATATATATATATATATATATATATGTGTGTGTGTCAACGGTCGGGAAAAGTGTTGTCCTAGTAAGTAAGTGGGTTACAACCATACCAACTCCAGAAGATGGGATAACTAAATGTACCTTGCAAAGCTAGACGTCTCTGGGGCTGGACGGGGATGCTCAATTAAATCATTCCCACGATGATTTGCGCAGATGTACCCCAACAGACCCAACACTAAACAGGGTTTCTATTCTCTTAAGCATAGGGGGAAGGATCACCGGTATTACATGGCATGGTATTACTCAGTGAAGAATGTCAACAATTCATTCTGCCATATTGGTTGCCTTCCCGCATCGGTCAAGACAGGCGTTTCATGGTGCTCAAGATTTGTCGATCAGATGGATCAATCAAAAACGCACTAGAAAATACGGTTGCAAGCCCAAATGATATTGCAATATATCACGAAAGGTAGCTCCTGGAGGCCTACCTTTACGAAGAAAGTATCGCGGTGTTCCCTGCCGGACCCAAACAGCAAGCTCAGGATCAGAGCGTCCCCCGCCAGACCTCAACTGCAAGCGCTACAGTATAGATCGCAGTGTTCCCTGCCGGACTCAAACAGCAAGCTCAGGATCAGAGCGTTCCCCGCTGGACCTCAATTGCAAGCGCTAGATGGCAGTGTGCCCTGCCGGACCCGAACAGCAAGCTCAGGATCAGAGTGTCCCCCGCCGGACCTCAACTGCAAGCGCTAAATCGCAACGTTCCCCGCCGGACACGAACAGCAGGCTCAGGATGAAAGTGTTCCCCGCCGGACCTCGACCACAAAGAACCCCCGAAGATATACCGGTGGTTTAAAGAATGTCAGAAGATATGCCAGAAAGCATGTCAGAATATACGCCAGAAGGCATGGCAGAAGAGATGCCATATAGAATGCCAGAAAGAACGTCAGAGCACATGCCAGAAAGATCCAGAAAGAATGACTTCTAGATGGTATGTCAGAAACTATGTCAGAATAATGGACCAGGGTGGGGATCACTCGAAATATTTTTTGACCTTCTCTTCCAAAGTGCTCCGCGCACTTCAGTGTTTTTGGATTGGATTTTTTAACATTTTGAAGTGTAAACCGAGCTCTCGCTGCAGTCTCATGCGCTTTTTGTCGACAGCTTTCCCAGATCCAGGCCTGAACCCGCGGAAACACAGACCCTACTGTTACTGTCCCGACCCGAGGAGCCACCATACCTGTAAAAGCACGGGTTTGGCGCAAAAAGTGGGGTTGACTCGTGAAGTCACGCGCTCCCGAACTGTTACTCGCATCTCCTGTTCCCACCTTCGAAGAACGTTCATCCACAATTCGGAAGTTTGCGAACTAAACTTCCTTTTGTTAATTAGATGCAAGCATTTGTTCTCAACCCATGTCGCTTTTCAAATCATCCCAACATCCAGAGGTCAAGCGCTGCAGGGCTTCATAGTGGATACGAATGTATCTGGGTGGCAAGATCCGAGCGCACTCTTCCATGGAGTGTGATCATGAACCCAGACGCCAACACAAAGATCAAAGATCTCAACATGTTTAAGACTGCCACGGGTGGAGGTGGACCTTTGGTGTGCATGGGACATCATGGGACCATCATGCCTAAACGAGCGGAGCATGACCACATTTCTGTGTATCGAACAAGAGACATACAGACTTGATCAGCTCTTCATTGATGAAGTTCATGTTTGTTGTAATGCCAACACCGGGTTAATACCCCCCCCATAAGGTCAGATGGGACCTTGTAGAGCACCCCTTAATGATAAGCACCTCTGAACCATAAAATTTTGGATATGGCTTACGTCAATTAGATCTTCATAGAATTCCATCGGATTTGATAAGATTTGATTTGTTAAAATCTCATGGATCCCACAAGATACCATTGGATTTGATGAGATTTGATTGCTAAAACCCCATGGGCCCTATAAGGATTCCATTGGGTTTGATGAAATTTGATTGCTAGAATCTCATGGATTCCCATAAGATTCCATTGGGTTTGGTGAGATTTGATCGGTAAACTAGCATGGATCCCACAAGATTCCATTGGGTTGGATGAGATTTGATTGCAAAAATCTCATGGGCACCATAAGATTCCATTGGGTTTGATGAAATTTGATTGCTAAAATCCATTGGATCCCATAAGATTCCATTGGGTTTGATGAGATTTGATTGCTAAAATCTCATGGGCCCCATAAGTTTCCATTGTATTTGATGAGATTTGATTCATTTGATTGTTAGGATCCCATAAGATTCCATTGGATTTGATTGAGTTTTGGTTGCTAAAATCTCATGGATCCCAAGAGATTCCATTGAATTTGAGGAAATTTGATTGCCAAAACTCTATGGATCCCAAAAGCCCCCAGTGGATTTGATGAAGTTTGATTGCTAAAGCCTCATGGTTCCCACAAGATTCCATTGGGTTTGATGAGATTTGATTGCTAAAATCTCATGGATCCCATAGGATTCCATTTGATTTCTAAAATCTCATGGGCCCCATAAGATTCCATTGGGGTTGACGAAATGTGATTGCAAAAATCCTATGGGCCCATTGGGTTAATGAGATTTGATTGGTAAAACCTGATGGAGCCCAGAAGATTCCATTGGGTTTGATGAGATTTGATTGCTAAAATCCCTTGGGTCTCATAAGACTCCATTGGATTTGATGAGATTTGATTGCTAAAATCCCATGGATCCCATAAGATTCCAGCGGGTGTGATAGCTAAAACTCCATGGACTCCATAACATTCCATTCAATTTGATGAGATTTGATTGCTAAAACTCCATGGACCCCTTAAGATTCCATTAGATTTGATGAGATTTGATTGCTAAAACCCCATGGGCCCCATAAGATTCCATTGGATTTGATGAGATTTGATTGCTAAAACTTCATGGAACGCACAAGATTCCATTGGATTTGATGAGATTTGATTGCTAAAACGTCATGGAACCCATAAGATAGCATTGGATTTCTAAAATCACATGGGGCCCAGAAGATTCCATTGGGTTTAATGGAATTTGATTATTAGAATCTCATGGACCCCATAAGATTCCACTGGATTTGATGAGATTTGATTGCTAAAACCCCATGGACCCTATAAGGATTCCATTGGGCTTGATGAAATTTGATTGCTAGAATCTCATGGACCCCATAAGATTCCATTGGAATGAATGGGCAAACCCAAAGAAAAAACATTAGGGACACCGGCTGTTGATTAATCAGGGGGCACCTTGGTTATTATTAATGATGGGCATGATGCTCATGGGGGGTACCCTTTGGGAGCTATCCAAGCTGATGATTTTTAAAAAGAATTTAATTAGAAATCGACCATTTGGGGAATATATTTTTTCAAATTTTCAATGATCAGCAGTGATGGGTTCTCATGGGCCCATAAGATTCCTTTGGGTTTGATGAGATTTGATTGCTAAAATCTATGGGTCCTATAAGATTCCATTGGGTTTGATGAGATTTGGTTGCTAAAATCTCATGAGTCCCATAAGATTCCATTGGGTTTGATGAGGTTTGATTGCTAAAATCTCATGGATCCCACAAGATTCCATTGGGTTGGATGAGATTTGATTGCAGAAATCTCATGGGCACCATAAGATTCCATTGGGTTTGATGAAATTTGATTGCTGAAATCCATTGGATCCCATAGGATTCCATTGGGTTTGATGAGATTTGTTTGCTAAAACTTCAGGGATCCCATAAGATTCCATTGGGTTTGATGGGATTTGATTGCTAAAATCTCATGGATCCCATAAGATTCCACTGGATTTGATGAGATTTGATTGCTAAAACCTCATGGATCCCATAAGATTCCATAGGGTTTGATGAGATTTGTTTGCTAAAACTTCAGGGGCCCCATAAGCTTCCATTGGGTTTGATGAGATTTGGTTGCTAAAACTCAATGGATCCCAGACGATTCCATTGGGTTTGATGAGATTTGGTTGCTAAAACTTCATGGAACGCACAAGATTCCATTGGATTTGATGAGATTTGATTGCGGAATTCTCATGGATTCCACAAGATTCCATTGGATTTGACGAGATTTGATTGCTAAAATCTCATGCTTCTGAGGTTGATGAGACATGATGAGAAACAAACAGAATTGGACATAAATAATTTTGTTTCAAAAAAAGGGGAATTTCAGCACTGGAGGAGTGATGAGTGCTGAGAAACAAAAAGAACTGGAAATAAGGAATTTTGGTTGAAAAAAATGGAATTTCAGCACTGGTGGTTTATTAATCGGGGGTAGGCCAAAGTGTTTATTAATCTGGGGGGGCCACCTGTTTTTAAATTACAATTTTTTTGGGGGGCAGTGGTTGTTGATTAATCGGGAGGGGTTAATTAATCCTGACTTGACAGTATAGCATGGTGCAAACTTCACCCATTCTCATCACTTAATAATTCAGGTTCAATGATTTGGGTTTGATTGAAAATAGGTTTCCCCAAAATCCAATGCTTAATCAGCATGTTCCCATTAAAAATTGGAATTGCGGGGGTGTATCCCATTGTCAGACATGCCACTTTCTTTTCATTTTTGATTTTCATTGATTCTCTATATTTTTCCATCCTTTCTTGGTGGTATGAAATCAACATATTTGGCAACTACCATCCAGCCGTATCGTGAACTGCCCAGGCCGACCTCGATGCACGGATGGAAATGAACACACTCTATGGCAGTTTGGCGCAGGGACGATTTCCTGAGTTGGTACAGTTGGTTCACGTGTGTGTGTGTGTGTGTGTTTGCGTTGTCTTGTCATAGGAAGAAAAATGGGGATAAACCCTTATAGACTTATAGAAGTGAGAACATCACGTGCTGCAAGTAACACGAACGGAGATGGCCACTGCATACCGCTGACGATTGCAGCCCTTGTGCACAGGATCCTTCTTTCTAACATCACAATGGGGTTGTTTTTTGTTTGCTTGGTCAAGATGCAGGTAGTTTCCTGAAAGCTCTCTACACGATGTTCGAAGTCACTCATAGCGGCTCCTGGCCAGCTGTGGTGCGCCCCGTCATTGAGAAAGTGAGTCCCTGGTATGCCGCTCGGCGGCGTCAGGCTTACGAGTGGGGTGGGAGATGGGTAGCATGGCTATGGTTTTGAAATCATTAGGGTTCAACGGTACAAAGTCAAATTTGGTCAGTTCTAAACATCCTTTTTTGGGGTCTTTGAATTTGAGCAAGGGGCGATGTGACACAACTGGCCCCTCAAAAGTTGTGGATGCGGGTTCGGCTTTTAGCGTGCTATTGGGTAATGTCAAGGTAGGATTAATAACCCCCCCCACAAGGTCAGATCGACCTTGGAAGGTCTTTCCGAGTTACCCCCTAAATAAATGCCCCCTTGGAAGGGGTTGATTAATAAGGGGAACCCTCTGGTTATTAATGGGGAACGTGGGCTCAAGGGGGGTACCATGGGGTACCCTTTGGGAGCTATCCAAACTGATGATTTTTATAGAGAACCTAATTAGAAATCGATCATTTGGGGAATAGTGGTTTTGTGAAATTTCCAATGATCAGCAGTGACGGATTCTGATGTTCATGAGGTTTCAACTTATATAAGTATAGAATAAGGACACCATTTGAAAAGAAAGAGAGTTGGAAAATAAAACAAAATGGGATTTCAGCACTGGATGTTGATTAATTAGGTCCAGGCACAAAAGTTTTTTAATCCAGGGGCACCACCTGTTTTTAAATTACGTTTTTTTTTGTTTTGGGCAGTCGAGGTTGTTTAATCCGGGTGGTTTAAGTAATCCTACCTTGACATTGTGCATATAAGTCGTGGAGGGTGGCACCCTTGTTGAGGCATACCTCCCCGAAGCATACCCGAAGCAAACCCTAAAATTGAGATAATTAATGTTTTACCCTCTGGTAAACTAACATAGCTATGGAAAATCACAATTTTTAATGGGAAAATCCACTATAAATTGCCATTTTCAATAGCTACGTTAAATTACCAGAGGGTAAGGATTGTTTTCTTGAGCTCTTGGCTCAAAGACTTGGTGCATCATGGTGTATCCAGCCACTCATTGATTCTGTCCGGACATTGATACTCTGTTCGCGCATGTGGTTGCCACGTGGTCCACTGGGGTTTGCGGGCTGTTTCGCTGAACCCTGGCTTCCTGTATGATTAGCTATGGGATGTTATAGTATCAAAACCGGGTACCCCAAATTTCATTAAAAAATAGAAATTGCCAAACTTTGCGGCCCCACTCGGCTGACGAGGCCGCCTTTTTCTTGACCTACCTAACTTTGGTGGTTTTTGCTGTGATTCGTGTGGTCACGGCGCTGTTCATCAAAGAAACCTTAGCCAGTGCCGCGAACGATGTTGCTTGGCAGCAGAGCTGCTGGTACCCCATATTGACAGACCAGTCGTCCAGTCCATCAATAAATATGAAGTCGTGCCATGAATCTGGTAAATAATCAAGCAAAGAATCATCAAACAGATGCCTGGTGCTGAACATGTAAGGGCAGTGGGTGATGATGCATTGGCTTCGCACCGGCCCACCAGACAAAATCTCATTGAAAAAGTAAGGATGTTCGTCAAAGACATAGCGGGAATACGGCCATGGTGTGCGTTGGTCAACGTGATTGTACGTAGGTGTTTTATCCACGGGTGTTGCTTCATCCATGGAGGGCACCGCCAAGAACAACCAATATTTGTATATTTTATATATGCAAGCATCTGGGTAGTTCATGAGAACGTTTTCCAGGTTTCTGAAGGTGATTTGTTTCAATAACATCGGTGTCGTTTAACTTTCAAAACGTCCTTGAGGGTTGTGCTATATGTCATAGATTGAAAGGTACAACCTTAAATCACCTAAGAATATCCATACCTGGGTTTCCAAACATGGCGTAACTCCATCAAAATTTTCCCATTCTGGGGATTCCCGTCCATGTGACGGCATTATACATGTGGTTATTCGCTGGCCTCAAATGGATACTTGCAAACAAATTTTCAATTTGTCAACAGATATATTCGCGCAGGTTTGCCGAAACATGGGACATAGCCCCAAAACCCATGGGTTCATTTCTTTTCCCCCATACGAATCGCAGTTTTGCAGCAAAAACATTGCCCAAGATGGTCAAATCGATTCCGCCAGGCAGACATGGTCATGGAGGACAAGCGGAGGGCCGATATAGAGACCAATGCCAAACTGGAAGAGCTTTTCTTGGCAGCTGCACCTTGCTTGTTTCAATTGAGGCAATGCAAAGTACAAAGCAAAATTGCGGATGTATTGAGCAAAGTTGGGGATTCAACAATGATTTCTCAGTTTTACACTGTTTTCCATCACATGGCCAGTTCCGAAATTCCGAAATTATCAATTTTATAAATGGGTTGTCCTAGCAGCCCCCTCTCTTGCAAAGGTCAGGACAACCATTTTAATTTTGAAATGGGAACATGGGTGGGTAATAGGACTATGTCATAGGACAGGAGAATAATCGCTATTATGAAACTATCTTAGATCTTGAAAATCTGCAAACTGTCAGGTCCCAGAAAGAACTTTTGGTTCGTAGCAGAGGGGGGAAATGGAAATCAACAAAGGTTGATACACCCCATTTTAATTTTGGCCAAGGGGAAATGGATTTTGTAAAAAGGTTGAGGGACATCGAATCAATTTTGAAGGGGAGGAAACATTGAGACTACATTTTTTGCAAAGTCAAATCGTATCTTTCATAGAATTGGATGATGGGAAAATTTACAGGAAACCCCTATATTTGATGGTAAAAACCATGGTTTCCTGTAGATTTTCCCTTAAACCAATCCATTAAGATAGCCGATGTCCACTGTTGCCGGTGGTTCTTGGACAGTCGCGGCTTCGGATCATCGTGGGGCATCTTTGCGCAGGCGTTTCAAAAAACGGAGCCGGCAGAGCCAAAGGTTGCTACCCAAAACAAAATTTGGGTTTGTCTGAAAATAGGGTATATTCCCAATTATAGCCATTTAATAGGGATAATGATCATTAACCATTGGGTTTAGGGGTACACTATTTTCAGACACACCCATTTGACGTTGGGGGGGACATCAAAATCTATAAAAGATTGAGGGACACCAGATTAATTGTGACAAGGGGGGAAACAGTTTTTGCAAAAATGTTGCTCCACGCTATTTTTATTGTTTAAAAAGATGAAATTTCTGCATTAGGTTGTGGTACAGGATTTCAATCTTGAACATGTAGAAGGGGGTGGTGTTAGCCAAATGTCAAGGAACAGGGCAATCATTTTGGTCATAGATCAAGAGGAGGGTAAAGTTGTTTCAAGTTGCCCCACAAGTGGAAGTCAAGGCCCACGGATATTATTTTTGAAAAGGTTGAGGCCAATCAAAATGATAAGATTATTTTCCCTGACTGGACCCTCCCGGGACGGGGATAATTATTCATGCGTGATAGTTGGTGGATTAACTTTGGGGATTGTGATTTATGATTTAAACCACAATCAGAAAGAAAGGGTATAATGATGGGATGGGATGATTTTATGCTCATTTCGTAACATTACCTCCTTTAGATGTACACGATGTGTTTTTACGTGTATATTTTTTGTGCGTATACATATATGTATGCATTTCTAAGAGGGAGAGCGAGTAAACGTTACACACGTACATCGTTGTTTTGATGTATTTTTGTAGGCGTTCTAGAGGTGTACATTTTTACATGCATATACGCACAATCAAAATTGTATGATATATTTTTGGATTTACCGATGCTTACATGTTGTTTCTATACATTTTCTTTCCTTCTATAGAATGACCTGCTATAAATATGGCCTACTCGCTGAGGACGAGAACCAGGATGGCATCTTGTCCCCAGCAGAATTTCTGGCAGCCATGAACTTGCCCAGTGTCAAAAATTTCTTGCACTCGATGGATGTGAATATCCGGGACATTGGGCCTCTCTTCGAGATACTTGATGATGGAAACTTGGGCCAAAAAATGCACAAACTCATGCCGGGAATGGAAAAAGTAACTTGTTTGGTTGCGCTCCCATGCGGGCAAACTATTTTTGGTGCCCTTGTTGGATTCAAAATGATTCAAAAACAAACCCTATGCGGCCCATTGAACTCTCCCAGATTTTGATCATTAGATCTTAAACAGTGGTTTTATCATGTTTTATCACGCGCAGGTTTGCGAACATGTCGGACATGTTCGCATTTGTCAACATGTTTCAACCACATTTTGTGCCGAAAAACTCATCGCAAGCTGAGGTGATGGGATGATCACGGTGTCGGAATTTTGTAAGGGCCTGCAGCAATTGAAAGGAGCAGCGCGTGCCATCGATATGGTGCCTCAATTGGGTTGACTTGTTTGGTGGTATTTTTTGAGCAGTGCGCACGGGTGTTTAGGGTTGCTGGTTTCATGCAATTTCGATTTACTCGTGCTTCTTTCTGGTGAAGTTCCATCATTTTCAATTGGCTGACCGGTCGGTGCCCATCATGTCATTTTCATGTACCCTAATCCTATGTATGGCATTATAACAATTTTTGACATTTTTGACAAACATGAATCATGAACAAAAAAACATGAAACAAGCAACTGCAACCGGTGTCATTATAATATAATATAGATGTACATTGTATTATGTACATTTATGTACTGCATACTTAATTACAATATTAAAATGTATTACAATGTATTACGGGTTCATCTCAATTTAGGCATGCAGGGAACTGATGCACAAAACCCTTGCAAGTCTGTGTTGCAAATTCAATTCTACTGGTGAGGTTGTTTTGCAGCATGAAAATGCGAGAGTGCTCAAAGAACCTTTGGCATCTACGCGTTTGGGTCATGGTTCGCCTGGTTGTTCCCCCTCAAGGCCAACATATGTTTTAATGTTTTGTTCAGAAGGATGTTCTCGCGATGGTGCTGTTCCCTCTAATTTCATTGCGCTTCAGCTACCAATCGACCCTCTGAATCCTCATCGTCCAAGCGCCAGAACTCCATTTCAGACACATAAATATGCACTAATCCAGCGCTGCACTGGACCTATTCCTGACAACAACAGAAACTTCGTTTGAATGGCTTCAGATGGCCGAGTCCAATCCACCAGCATCTGGGATAAGAGTGGACAAACTCCTCGATATCGCCCCGCCGCCTAGCGCTGCCGCCCAGGAAACTCAAAGCTGTCGCCAGGATGTCCAAAACTTGACGAGTCAGCTCCGGGTTTTGCGCTCGGAGCGGAAGACTGTGGCCCGTGAGAGACGTTTTGCGGGGCATGTAGATCCAGACGCTGCACAAAGCATTTTTCAGACCTGAGACTGCTGAGAGGCGGAGGCAGGGAACCTCATTTGGGAGAAGGTAATTTGGGCCATTGACCCATAAATATCCATAAATGCCAGGTGATATTCACCCCGCTTCGCGTGGGGTGGCCGCCCACACCGCAGGTTTATTTCGGTCCGTGAGAGGGGCTAAGGGTGGTTTTCCCCCGTGGGGGCTCTTCAAGCTAAGAAGTTTCAATAAGAA
>Ga0126342_10012463_pt1 | contig 15163 bp, 10 predicted proteins | sample Cyp1metagenome_FD_92528 | JGI IMG/M metagenome (GOLD analysis project Ga0126342, IMG submission 92528) | Coral microbial communities from Lord Howe Island, Old Settlement Bay, Australia - Cyphastrea 1 metagenome | ecosystem: Host-associated > Invertebrates > Cnidaria > Coral ...
GCGGGCATCTTGAGCCAAACATCGTTGGCCAAGTCTTGAGTTTTCATCCCGGATTTCAGGATAAAAGAACATGTTATCATTGACAGATAACCTATTGATTCGTCTATTCCGTGCTGATACCAAGTGACATCATGTACACTTTACAGTCATTGGATACAACATCATAGATACTCATGCAAAGGTGAGGAGTTGATCGAGTATTTTCATCTATTAGATAGATTAGATAATATTAGATAGATTTGATAGACTAGATAGATTAGATAGATTAGATAGATTAGATAGATTAGATAGATTAGATAATATTAGATAGATTTGATAGACTAGATAGATTATATAGATAGATTAGATAGATTAGATAGATTAGATAATATTAGATAGATTTGATAGACTAGATAGATTATATAGATAGATTAGATAGATTAGATAGATTAGATAGATTAGTAGATAGATTAGATAGATTAGATAGATTAGATAGATTAGATAGATTAGATTAGATTAGATTAGATTAGATAGATTAGATAAGATTAGATTAGATTAGATTAGATGAGATGAGATTAGATAGATAGATAGATAGATAGATAGATATGCAAAGTCAACCCCAATCGAGAGTTATCCTTGAAATATCGTACTAAACACATATCTTCACACAAAACTTCACAAAAGAATGTGGTTTTGACCATGGTTCGCATGCGCCATGGTCAAAAGTTGGATGATGTCTGAGAAAACTCATGAATCATACCTAGTCCCTGGGGGATGGGAACAATCAATCCACTTTCACAGGGATACCAATATACCCATAAATTCTGTTTGGATTATCATTATGGGATGGACGACCATAAGTGATATATCATGCAACTTGACACACAAATAGTGATTGCATTGCTATCATCTTCAATCTCATTGTTGATTCATCCCGGAATCCCTATATTGTACTTATTATTATCCGTATTGTTGATGGTTAAATCATGTTAAATCCTATTCTCGTCCCGGTGATATCCCCAGAAATACTTATAAACCCCGATAAATTCCTGAAGGAAAGTTCATGCCCATGGCATACAGGGTGAGGACCCCTAGTTATGAGTTGGTTTGTAACCCTCACTACATATCCTCCATAAACTTTAGTTGGCCAAGTTATAAGTCAACTTAGCTATCATAAATCGGCTATAAATCCATTCAAATCCCATTTTTTCGTGGTGAAAAATCACCATTTTGGCGGTCCCCACCTTCTAGGTAACTTTGGAATACCGAAGTTGCTCCGTCCGGCAAGGCACCAGTGCCAACTTCAAGCGCTTGATCTTTGCAGCGCGTTGCTTGGACTCCTCAGGTGATTTTAGACTGTGAAAAGAAAGGGGATGAAGTAAGGAATAAAAGGATTAAACATCACAATTTTGGATCAACTTGTCTTTTCTTAACCATAAAAAACATGCATGGTGGGAATCTCATGGGGATGTGATCGGGATAACCTGAACATGGTGATTGAAGCGACAAGATAATGTGCGGGTATCAGTCCATCAATCATGGGGATAGATGTAGGATGGGATCAAAGGGTTACACATGGGTGTAAAGTCCATGTTTGGGCAACGATATGATAGTGATGAACCGTGGTATTGGCGGTATTCTATGTTTAGACAAATAGATTTAACTGATTAAACCATGCGTACGTTTGTATGAGAATGGGGTACCCAAAATCAACCCAAGCTCGAAATTTTGAATGGGAAAAACACTGGTTGAGAGCTTCACGAAACACCTCTGTGTGTGCAAATATATGTGAGATTCTTTGGGCCATGTTGGACGTAAGTACGTGTTGGTAGTTGGTACATATTTTAATAATATACATATAATCATAGACATATAATCATATACATGTAATCATATACATATACATATATACATATATATATACCATGAAGCATTTGGGATAATTATGATATCAGGATATACAATGAACTAGGTACATTGCATATACATACGCATAACATTAAATACTATTGACATACATCCAACATCCAAAGGTTTGAACGTTTCCTCAAGGCCGGACCCGCTGTTGCAGGAGACTGACTACCACACCTCCTTTTCGTAGTCTTTCAGGATCTGGGTTTCCTGCTCGAAGAACCTCAAGTGCCAACCGTCCTAAACAATGACCAGTCATGACCAGTCGATCTGTGGCTGCAGGGACTACAAAGTTCCACTACCTCAACCCATGAAAAAGGACGGCATGGCTTAAAAACATTGAACAAACAAAAATTCTTTGGTGAAAATCCTTTGGTGAAAACACTCAACCATGGACCGTGGGACCATGGCTACCCCATGGTACCCCATTCTGGGACCACCATTCCGAGAAACAAGCTCTGACGAGCCCGGTGCTGTTCAACTTCCTTCCTGACAGGCAAAGGCCGTCCATCAAGAAGCACAAAAAAACATATCCTGATGGCATAACTGCCCCAAAAAACGGGAATATAATGGAATATATTGAATATATAAGGCATACACACATATAATAAAATCATATAAACACATGTTGAAGACGCTACCAAAACATCTAGTCTTATTAGTCCTGGCATGTTTATGGCAATCTCACTTTCCACTGTGGGGATCACCGCAATCCCTTGGTGCCCAGAGGCAGCTCGGCTTGGCACATGGCTGCGAGGGTTAAGCGATAGGCCTGGCGACTGTCAATAGGGATCTTTGATGATCTTTGTAGCCAGGTTTAGTTTATTAAAGTTTATCAGTTTGGATCTCAGAGTTCTCTTGTTGGGGGTTGCTGATGGCTTGCTGCAAAAAGCACGGCATCACACAACGGATCTTCGTGGAACGGGAAACCCAGTGCCTCCACCAGACGTTTCAGATGAACCTTCAGCCGTTCGATGTGTTTGGACCACAACCACTGGGCAGCCTGGGCGCCCAAGGCATGGGTGCCAGTTGGGGAAATTGGGAATTACATCGGCCAAACTATGTAGAAGGTGGGCTTATGGATACATATTCCAGCAGTGAAGGCCAAACAAAGACGCTGTCTAGATCTGGGCAGTTTGGAGGGAAAGGTGTTTGGGAGAACGTACATATGTCATCATATGTGCATGTTTCTTAAAATTGTGGTCCCCAAAACCATGTGTTTCACGATTGAACATATAGCGAATTTTGGATGATGTTGGGGTATCCCATTTTAAGAAACCTCATGAACCTCCATATAGAAGTAGTATCAAAATCAATGGACACGGCTAGTGGTAGCAGCACTTTCTCTTGCAAAAAGTATTTTGCTGAGCTCATCACCCATCTCAACAAGCCAACAATACATCTACAATCAATCAATATATATATATATATATATATATATATGTATATGTCAGTTTATATATTCAGTATATTATAAATTATATGTGTTATATTATTATGTTCTGTTATTACAATAATTTACATAACATGTATCTGTACATAATTTATCATAATTTGCATTCAAAGATGTTAGCCAATAACATATCTCCAAGTGCTTGTTACGTTAACATACCCGAATCGAACCCTCTTGGCCTCAGCAGAACTTTGCTGCTGCGCCAGCTGCTTCTCAAGGACCTCCGGTGTCATCAAACATGGCTAGCTGGGAAATCCCCAAACTAAATGGAGTTTTATAGCTGATACATCTTATCTATAAATGGTGGATCTTCCAGCAATCCATGGTTGATTACTGGAGTGTATCTCTAAATATCTCTAAATTATGGATCCTGCAAGAAATTTCTAGCTTTGTTTTTTGATGGTTTTTGGATGTTTTGGGGGTCTCCAACGGCCCCAACATTGACAAGCCAACCAAGCATTGGTCAAGCCAGGGGGGTGGCCTGTGGCAGCCATGTCACAAGCAACAGCCATGTCAAAAGGGTGTAGAATAGTTTTTGTTTTTTTTTGCCCCAGGTTTTGTTTTTTTTTGGGTTTCTTTCCTGGTACCATTTGCCTTGTATTTGCAACAGTTTGGAACTAGAACCTGTCATTTTGCATGGTATTTGCTACATTTTGGCATGGTCACTTTGCATTTTGCATCGTATTTGCTACATTTGGCCATGCCGGCCTTCCATTTTGTATGGTATTTGTCACATTTTGGCATTTCAACCTCTCATTTGCATGGTATTTGTTACATTTTGGTACTTCAAACGTTCATGTGGGTCTCTTGAGGGTTCTTTAGGCTTTCATTTAGGGTGTCATTTAAGGTTTCATTTAGGGTTTCGTTTAGGGTTTTATTTAGGGATTCATTTGGGGTTTTATTCAGGGTTTCATTTAGGGTTTCATTAAGGGTTTTCATTTAGGGTTTCTTCAGAGTTTCATTTCGTTTTTTTTTTTCCGGTTTCATGTAGGGTCTCTTATCGGGATTTCTTATAAGGAGTTCTAAGCTTTCAAATGGGCTTCTTTAGGGTTTCTTTAGGGCTTCTTTAGGGTTTCATTTAGGGTTTCTTTAGGGTTTCTTTAGTGTTTCATTTAAAGGTTTCATTCAGGGTTTCATTTAGGGTTTCATTTAGGGCTTCATTTAGGGTTTCTTTAGGGTTTCAGTTTGGGTTTCATTTAGGGTCTCATTTAAGGTTTCTTTAGGGTTTCATTTAGAGTTTCTTTAGGGCTTCTCTAGGGTTTCATTTAGGGTTTCTTTAGGGTTTCATTCCAGGGTTTCTTATCAGGATTTCTTTTCACGATTTTTAAACATTAAAGTGGGTTCCTTCAGGCTCCTTTAGGGTTTCATTTAGGGTGTTATTTAGGGTGTCATTTAGGGTTTCTTTAAGGTTTCAGTTTGAGTTTCATTTAGGGTTTCATTTAGGGTTTCAATTTAGGGTTTCAGTTTTATTTAGGGTTTCTTTAGGTTTTCAATTTAGGGTTTCAGGTAAGGTGTCAGTTAAGGTTTCATTTAGTTTCTTTTTGTTCAAAGTGTTGTTTAGGGTTTCTTTGGGATGTCATTTAGGGTGTCATTTAAAGTTTTTCTAGGGTTTCATTTATGGTTTCTTTAGGATTAATTTATGGTTTCTTTAGGGTTCATTTATGGTTTCTTTAGGGTTCATTTAGGGCTTCATGTAGGGTTTCTTATCAGGATTTCTTTAGGGTTTCTTTGGGTTTCACGACCTAGGGTCTCTCTAGGGTTTCATTTAGGATACAAACAGAACAGAATAAAGCAAAAGAACATGAAAAAACAAAGAGACAGTAAAGACAGGAAGCAAAGAAGCAAAGGAGCAGGAAGTAGAGCAGCAAAAACACATGGCTGAAGAAAAGAAAAAGTAGAATAGTAGAAGTAGAAAGGCACAGAAGTACAAAAGCAGAGAAGCAGGGAAAACAGAGAAGCAGAAAAGCAAAGAAGCAGGAAAAGCAAAAAGCAGAACAGCAGAGAAGCAGGAAAAGCAGAGAAGCAATGTAAGCAGAGAAGCAGAAAAGCAAAGAAGCAGAAAAGCAGAGAAGCCGAAAAGCAGAAAATCAGAGAAACAGCAGAGAACCAGGAACCCCCAAAAAAATCCAAAACCTGCCGCGAAAAAAACAAAATAAATAACCCTCCATGTCAAAATCCATGTGCACCATCTTCCATTGCACTTCCCAAAGCTTTATCACACATCTTGACACAGAAATGACGGCCGCGAATTGGAAAAGAATCTCGGGGCTTGGACAGGGCTTCACAGGAGAGGGTCATGATGATCATGCAAAAAATGGAGGCTTCCAACCCATGAGGGTACCCAAAATCATCCAATTTTATGGTCGGATTGTCCATTCTAAACCATCCATAAATTGGGGGTAGCCGTATATTTCAGGAAACCTCCAAGTCAGTCGTTGATAGTTGGTAGATGTTGGTAGCTTCTTCTTTCGGAGAAGCCAACCCCAGTCCCTACCATCCACCGCCTCCATCGTGGTGTCCAGTGCTGCTCGCATGTCCTGGTCACTTTGAACCATGGCTCTCAGGATTGGTTCTAGGGAGAAATGTTTCAGGAAAACCCTATATTTGATAGGGGAAGATCATGGTATCCTCGGGTATCCTGTAGATGTTCCCAACACATCCCAATGCCGTCCTTCCCCAAGCGATTTAGAAAAAAAACGGATGTTGCTGGGAACGGTCGTCTTTCCATGTGCCTAAACTTTTGCCACTGAAAGACAGGCAAAAAAAAAACAAGGACCATCAACACATATGTGTTTTCATGTTTAACCAATGATTGATTGTACTAAGGACATAACATAAACAAAACAAAATAACAAAAACAATTTAACAAATTTGTTATCCCAATTGGACACTTGGGATAAACAAACCGAGAAATGAATGATATCAGCTAGTGTCCGTAGAATCATATGTAATTATAGATTCCTCAGAATCATTCCTCTGCATGCACACCCTAAATCTAACATAATCAAACGTGGAAGCCCAAAAAAAATCTGCTGGATTTCCCGATGAAATGAGGAATTTGAGGCCCAAGTTTCATGGATCCGCGGTGAATCCGCAACTCCCAATATCGTCTTGGTTGAGCCCAAATTCATCTGTCCCTTTTCTGTCAATGCAATCCCCATTCCCAACAATATCCGTCCCCGGCAAAATTTCAACCTTATTTCCACTACAGTGTATCAGTTCATTCTTGTATCAATTCCAATCGAAATTCTTCTTGCTTCACTATCTACAAATCACATCAAATCAGATCCCAAACACATCAAAAATCACACATTTTCTGGTTGGTGGTATACCTACCCCTCTGAAAAATACAAAAATATACAAAAATCAGTTGGGATGATAACATTCCCAATATATGGAAAGTCATAAAATTCATGTTCCAAACATTTCCAACCAGTTTTTTTGCTGGTGGAATCCCATGAAATCCCCGTGAAATCCACCAGAAATCTGGGTGGGATCTGGGCCTTCGCCAGTTGCCTCAGCACCTGCTGCTGCCCGCCGCGCCACTCCGTGCGCACCGCCGTGAGGACGGCACGACCCACCTTTTTTTGGGCACGACCCGAGGAGAAATGGTCAGCCATGCCCAGTGATTGTGGCTTAAGGTCAGTATATAGTTATATAGTATGCTATAGTATATATATATATATGTATATATATATATACTGTATATATATATATAAGTCTAGTATATACTATACATATATATATATATACTGTAGTTGCATGTTATATTCACCATAAACCATGGTTCACCAAGTTATATTGCGTCAACATCTGTTTCGTTTGGGGAACCTCACCTTGTAGGGCTGAATATACCCATGGACAACTAGGCTAAGTGGGGTTGATAGGAGATACAACATCGACCAATAGTAAACCTCCATGTTGGAGGAAAAACAACACAACTGATTTCAACTAATAAGTGAAAGGTGGCTGCCTTTTTAGTTACTGTTTGATGGATCTGTTAACAAAAAACTGGACATTCCGTTCTAGGATCATCCTGTATGTCCAAGAAAAGAGCAGTCTGTGATGTCAACAAAGAAATCACATCCAAGCAGCCAAACTCTTGGAAAATGCGTGGTCAATCATACTACTGGTATAGTTCTAGAACAGTCACTTGTACTAGCACATGCCCTATGTACTCAATGTACTCCTTTCACCAAGGTTTCATTGTTTGGTCCCACTGCTGAATTCAACCAATGTTCTTTCAACAAGTCATACCCTCCTGTAATTCAACATCATAGTTATGGAAGCATAGATTAAATATGGTTGTATAAATTATATTATATAAATTGCGAGCAAATCATTTAGCTATATACTAAACATTGTTATGTTCATTTGTTTTTCACTGCGCACTGCTAGTTTACTTGGTAGCTCATTCCACCAAGTGGGTGATACATGTCCCCAATTGTCATATGGAATAAGTATGGACCATATGGATAAGTAGGATTATGAGATTGATCCACAGTTGCTACTGGGTTTATAACAGTTTAATATCGTTTATAACCCACTTCACTTCCGATTCGTGGGATGAGCCACCAAGATCCACCATCATGCCAGGCCCGAGCACCGGAGTACCGTCCCGCAGCGTCCCGTTGCCTCGCCCACCCAAGCGCTGCGAGAGCCGCTGTCTCGGCTGTCTCGGCTGTCTCGGGGGGAGGGCCTGGATCTGCAGAACGGATCAAATTTGGGAGTAAGCCTAATTAGTTCTGATTTGGTTGTGGGTTAAAACCCTGTTACCTGTTACCTGGTAAATGGATGTTCATCCCTTCTAAATACAGTATGATAGGTTTTGACCCATTCCCATTTGTCGACAAAACCAAATGGCTATGAATCAAACCAAATGGGTATCTTCATGGACACAGAAAATGGCAGTGGTTATATTTTTTGGGTGATGGGTACAGGTCGGGATGGGTCAATAATATCTGTAAGACATGGCATTGAGGGGGTAAACGTCCATGGCTACCAGCTAGGTTGGTGTGAACACTTGGGCAGGGGACTCCGGGGACCCTGGTTTGGACCCCTGCCCCATCTCTTGAACCTGGAAACCCCATCAACAGCTGTGAAAAAATAAACCCCTCCACCGGTTTCTACCGGATCTACAGGTTTGCTGCCAAAGCAATCACTGATTCGTGAATGTCTGAACATGGTGTATACCAAATAGCTAATAGGATCCAATAGGACAATGAGTGGCGGAATCCAATTCATGACCATTTTGCACAGGGAAAATGATGCTCAACCAAGATCAACCATGGGAGAATTGGAGTTTTTCCCCAGATTTTTTGCTACGAAAGCTCTTGCTGCCGCGTCACTGCGGTGTTTTCTTGCTTAGAGGTGCGAGGTGAACATCGCCCCGCTCGGCCACCTGCTGGGATCCATTCTGGGATCCATGGAGTGACTCTCCGCAATCAGATATTTAAATAGGGGGTTCATGAAATATAGTGGTTTTGTATGGTTTAATATGGTCTAAGGATGTCTAAGGTATCAAATGGCATTGGAAACCATCATGCAATTGTGTACAAAGAACCAAACAATGCATAGCTACCCATTTTTTCCACCACACAAAACCGTGAGTTTGACCGGGGACCGGGGGTAAACCTCAAGAACCCTTGAGACCAAAGACCATGACCATCCTGCCGCCACACCTTGGTGGTTGCTATACCAGTAGGACTCGGTAGGGTCCCGTGGCTGGGCGTGGTTGCATTACCATGACATGAGAATCAAGGATCGGTGGAACGCTCGAAGGGCGCCTTCTGAGCAAACAGTGACTTCATGTCCGAGTCCTTGCCGGCTGTGGTTTCTCACTTGGCTGGTACACGAGGGAGTACCACCAGTCATTGAGAAGCCTCAAAAATCTTGATATGTACATAGCTCGCATTTGTGGGAAACTCAGGCTTCTGGATAGAAGGAAGGCTTGGGGATATTTACATCCTGTACTTATATACATCCATAGATGATTTTCCCATGAAACATGGAAACTGTCCATTGTCATGTTTGATTACCAACTGGTGCTGAAATATTTGTGGTCGTCTCCAAATCTGGAACCCCATTCCATCCCATAGTTCATCATCAAGTGCTCTGCTATCTAAAATGGCCATGAAGTGGCGTGAATTGAAAATCCCAATATATCCAATATCAAAACTTTCGAAACTGTCTAAACTGATTTCGATATAAACCAGACTAAACCTTGGTGGCTCGATTGGGCTGATATCTGATATTTCCCCGGAGATTTGTGGATCCACAGCTCCGCTCCTGGAAACAACGCTTCGCTGTCTCCAGCTCCTGAGGCAACCCGGTGTTCGCTGGAAACCTTTGACACCCTCCGGGTGTGATGGTTTTCTCATCAAAAAAAATGGTTGTTGAATGGGGGGAACCATCTATTCATATCAACCAACCACTGTGTTTTAAGGATATCTATGATGATTATGGCATTCACAGCCAAAACATGAATTTTATATACCCATCAAAATCCACGGAACATTCAGGGGATCATTCAAACAAACAAGTTTGAACGGACAACCAAGTTTGTTTAAACCACCCAAACATGTCCAATTCCAAGAATTGTTGTTTTTCTTAGCAAAACTTGGGTTTTGCGTTTGGGAGTCTTCGCTTACTAGCCTACAGTACCCATTTTGCAAGTGGTTTCATGACACTCTGACTAATGATTTCAGGATTAGTCATCCAATCTCCACTAACCTCCTCTGTTTTTTAGCCCTCAAAAGGATTGGTTCCAATTTCCAATTCTTACCCAGGGATTTGGGGTCATACTTTTGGGGCTCGGGGGCTCAAGGGATATCCCTTGGCGGTGTTTCTGGGAGTCCCATGGCGTTTCTGGGCGGCCGGTAGAGGTTGCAACCTCTAACCGCCCAAAAGAATGATGCAGAATGAATGCAAATCAAATTTAACTCCATGTGCATTTCTCATGATATTCAGAGATCATGGATGATACTGTAATCATTGTACAATTTGGTAAGATGGGTGTCTTTGATAAAAAAATACTGTAAGTGTCGTGCGGAAGAACTGATTGAAGTAGTGGACATATATCCACATTCTCGGATAAATACTCCATATTGGCGAAAAATACCCAATTATACAAGGATATCATATACTATGCTAATATGATGAAAGCCATCTTCAAACAAACCCAGATCTGTGGGTATTGAATCAAAATTGTGGACCCCAAGAACAGTGTCCTTTTCGGGCCATATCTATGGTTCTTTATTGTGGCTGACCCCATTAAAGAGCCCATTCTTGATGGTTCCCAATCTCATGGGGCATCCCTACGACATCCTCATTTACTAGGGTAAACTAACGTAGATATGGAAAATTGCCCATTTATAGATGATTTACCGATAGAAAATGGTGATGTTCCACATGCAGATTAGTTTACAGGCGGGTGTATATATATATATATATGTATATATAAATATACGTATATCAGTATCAGCATTCCTTGGTATGGGTCAACATGACCCCAAAAAACTGCTGCTTTCAAATACTCAAAGTTATATGGATTTAATCACCCCCCCGCCGACATGAGCCCCCCCACAATAATAGATGATTAAGATTCGCCTTATACGTGTGGTTGTTGCTGGTTAATAGGCTCTATATAAATCGGTTTGTTTGTTGTATCGTTGTATCCCTACTGGCTCAAGTTATCCCATTAAACTTATGTCGCTATTATTTGATTAATTTCCCTGATAATATTGCTATATTACTCTGCATATTGCCGTAAAAATGAATTGTAATTTAACATCCCCAAATCAACATAATTTACTAGTCAACTTATGATCCATGATAATCTCTCAATTATCCTCTATGACCAACGAACATCATGAAAATAGATGATGCACCTATTAATCATTACCATTTATATCCATTTATCATGGCTATGTGATTTATGACTGAAAATCGGGTACCCAAAAATCCCAATGTTTGTCATCATCTCCTCATTAAATGGCTACTTTATTTTGGGTATCCCCCATTTTAGAACAAACCCAACTATCCCAATGTTTGGTTGCATATCCCACAAACTTTCTTACAGAATAATAAGTCACATCCCAAGTTTCCATTTTTTATGGGAAAATCACCATATTTTGCCCATAATTTTCCCATGAAAACAATCATCCCATGGCTCCCGGCATGGCATGGCATGGCAACAAAAGGGCCTGACGCCGCGCCGCAGCGTAGACGCCCAGCAGCTCCCCGCCGGCGCTGCTCAGGCGACGTTGCTCGGCCACGCAGAGATGTTTGAAGCGATCCAGGGCTCTGGACATGGACTGCCTGAGAGTCTTGACATTTGAAATGTACAGTGGCACTACTATATCATAATAAAATACATATGATAATTACACATAAGATATATGTGTATATATATCATATATATATGATGTAATATGATGTGTATATACATATATAGACATATAATCATATAAAGTGTAAATACACTCATATGCATATTTATACATAAATTATGTAAATATGTATATATATATATATGTTTACGATTAATTTGTATGATATTTGTATGATCATATACACATAGGCATATATTATAAGACATATACCATACCATATATTATGTACAGTTTGTTTTAATCTAACAACTCCAGTGCACTTCATCTTGCGGTTTGTCTAAAATTCTTAAAGAAAAAAGGTACGTCCAACCAAAATCCATTGTCTAATGATCACACATCACCCATTGAATTGTTTTTTTGCTGCATCATGTCTTAAACACGCACAGTTGTAGCTTGTGATATGAACCATCTCACATCCATGGTAGTACTGTATTCTAATGTCAAAATCATATAACAAATGATATTCATCAATTGTCATCAATTATCCAGTCACTATTTATCTATTGTATATCAATCATGGAAGATATTCATCAATGATCCACTATTCTCCAATGAAATTTCTTCCAAGAAGCTCCTCTTCCAGGCATTTCTTCCTCCACGCATCTTCATCCTCGTAACTCTCCGCAGCCTTGGCCAGGTACGAGGCTTGCAACGTGTGGCTCTCAATCAAACATTACAGTATCGGGTTATCATAGGGACATAATGGGAACATAATGGGAATATGATGAACAACTGGACTGAATGGGATCCATGGCAACCATAGCTGGAAAATGAGCCATGTATACATGATTTACCTAGTGGAAATGGTGATTTTCCATATCTACGTAGCATTTACGAAGGTATATTAGTTGACTAGAGGGTAAACGACAGCCTAGAAGACAGCCTAGAAGAAATCGTACACCAGAGGTTGGTGAATGTCCCATTTTCATCCATTTTTTGGGGTTTTGAACATCACCTGAAAAAAAGTTGTTCGGTGGAGATAAAGAACAAAACACTATTTGGGTGATGTTCAACTATGATATTTACTTAGGATATTTACTGACCCCTGTACACACCATGGTGAAATACGTGTTTATTTGCCAATTGTTAGTCGTTACTTTACATTTGTTGGTGTCAGAGATAGGTCACATCGCTCATATCCCTGTCTTGTTGGCCAAAACAAACCGAACCAAATAACACAATATCCATTCCCACATAAAACATCATATGTATCATAATGTGAACACATGTGAACACACATGATATTTCTCTTGCCAAAAACAAGTCTACAACTACAGTTGTTGGTCCACTGTGCATCCCATTTATCCAGAGGCACGAGTGTGTCCAGTCCTGCAAAGGACGAGTCCTCCAAGACCTCCAAGGCAAGGGTGGCGTAGCGACTCACCAGGTGCTGGACGTCCACCGCGAAGGGATCCATGGGCGACGGGGACCGACGGGGACCGGGACACGAGCCTGGTGATGTCGCTGCTTATGGCTGGTATATATGGCTGATCATCTGATCATTCGTTTGTTTGTGTTCAAATAGTTGCGCATGTTTATATGTTTATCAAACAACTTGACACAGCACCCATGATTTTTTGGAAGCTACTTCGGGCTTGCGATGCCCCCAAGAAAGGGTTTCAGATTGGGAAGAAGACGACGAGGGGCTTCGATATCTTCAATGGACTGGTAGAAAAGTTAAAGCAGGGAACCCATTTCCTGTGATTCTTGTCCTAAGTCCTAAGTCAGAGGTTCCACTTTGCTCCCCAGGAAACTGGGGATCAGAGTATAACAATCCTTGGTCAAGTAGACCTCTCACAAAAAATATGAGCAGAACCCCAAAAACATGAGTTTAGAGCATGATTTTGGATACATTTTACTCTTGAACATGTCCATCTTTGGAGTTTCCAGGCTCTCATTTTGAGTTTCAGTTTGTTACGCATTCATTTGAAAAAAAAACATATATTAATATAATGGTCAAATTTGTCTGATTGTCATACATTCTCAAATCCATATTTTCCACTGTTCGTATGGTACAAAACCAATTTGATCAAATTGGCTGCAGCGGAAACCCAGTTCAGGTGAGAGATTTGCACGTTCTCCAATGTGTATATATATATAATATATATGTATACTTTAGATGTGAAACCAAGGTGCTACAGTGCTACAGGTTTGGGTCACACAACAACAGTTCTCCAGGATCAACAGGCCTTATACACCCACTGCAATGTACATAGATAATAATACAAATTATGAAATATAATATGCATATATGTGTCTATACACCTGCTCATTGGAGGACCAAGCGAGCCGCTCAGAACTCAATTTTTTTCATGAAAAAATGTTCGATGAATATTACTGTAACAGCACATGTTATGAAACGAATGAATTCCTATGCCCCCCTCCTTCCCTGCGATACAACATCGTTCAACAACTGTTGTCATTAATTTGGTCATTACAAGTGGACTATAAACCAATAACAATCAATAACACATATCACCATATTATGTCATCATCTATCATCATATCATACCATATCATACCATAAGTATACGCTCTATTAGATTACAAACCATGTCTCATGTCACCATATTTGGGGGGTATCGTATGACTTGGATCATTTGTTACCCCCCCCCCATGACTTAGAAAAACCTCAATTAAACACCTGTACATCCCATGTGAATCCCATCTCAAATCCATTAAATCCCATGTAAATCATCATTTTTTCCCATGAAATCATCATTAAATCACCATTGTTCCATATTTTTCCTGGTAAAGATGCCATGGAAATTGCCATTTAAAACCTATGTCTCTCCATGCCACTTTCCTCTGGAGGTGGCCCATCCGGTGGTGGAGCCGGAGGCGCCGCCTAGCCATCAAAAATGGGAGGATTTTATGGGATTTGGGATGGGATTTTTCGTGGGATTCCATAGATGATACATATGGATGACAAACCTGCTTATGACAATCCCATCTGATTTCATATATCATCTCTGGAATCCCATCTAATTTCTAAATATATAGATGATTTCAATTGATTTCATATGATTTGATTGGTTTTAATGGAGAGTTCAAGGACCACATGACTTGGATGACAAACAGGCCTATCACAGTTCAGCAGTGTTCAAGGCGCTCTATCGTTCACTTGAAACTGACTGGTTAATAGGATGTCCTATAATGGATTGTGATAATACCCAATATATTGGATAGCCGAAGGAAGTTTAGAAGTCAAACTTCCGACAATATGGACAGATGAAAAACAGAGGTGGAGCAGAAGAATAGAGAAGAGAAGAGCAGAAGAGAGAAGATCAGAGAAGGGAAAATCTCAGAAGAAAGAAGATGCAGATGCGCGAAAAGGTAGGAAAGTCGCGAAACACTGTGTTTTTCCAATGATTTGGGGCTCCGGAGGGTCGAAAAGTAGGCTCGCTAAAGCGGCGGGTGCGGAGCC
>Ga0126342_10012464_pt1 | contig 15163 bp, 12 predicted proteins | sample Cyp1metagenome_FD_92528 | JGI IMG/M metagenome (GOLD analysis project Ga0126342, IMG submission 92528) | Coral microbial communities from Lord Howe Island, Old Settlement Bay, Australia - Cyphastrea 1 metagenome | ecosystem: Host-associated > Invertebrates > Cnidaria > Coral ...
CAGGCACCTTGTTACCTTGTTGTGGCGAATTGACCTGCACTCACCAGTGCAGATGAGATGTTAAAACCGAGGGATTTCACCACGGACAAACTCAGCTATATCAAAATTAAAGGTTGATCAACCCACTGAGAATTATTGGTGAAACAATAATTTCAGTTGTGTGTTTTTTAAATGATATTTTGCATCAACCTAATCAACCTAATCAACCTAATGTCGCTATTACTTGTGTGTGTTTAGAGCAGCTGCAGCAACTGTTGCGCATGAAAATAGCTGTGTTTTTGTTTGTTTTGCTCACATATGTATCTTAGAATGGTGATTGTTGACCAGCAAACACATATCTCATTTGCTGCAATACATATAGACATATCCAAGACAGACAATGATTTCAGCAACCCATCTAGTGCAAGAATATACTTGGGCCTGCATCCCAGATACCAAGTAGATGACAACCCAGTAGATAACCCCTATGCAATTAGGGTAAATACCGCAATATACAACTGAATATGCTTGTGACCCACTTAGAATCGACATCCCTACGTAGGCAAACCCAAGTTATTTCATGATTTCGGGTGCTTGCCAACATCCATATCTGGCCTTGTCTGAAAATCGTGTACACCTAAATCCAATGTTCTAGTAAACTAGACATAATTGAGAGCATACCACAATTTCAGACACCCATGCAATGAATGAAATCCCTGGTAAATCCCATCGAAATCCGCATCCCAAATCCATGAAATCTGAGAGAAATCCCCATTGGAATCCAAAAAAAACATAGACATCTCATAGAAATCCCCATGGAAGTCTTATATAACTGTGTTGGATAATATATACCCTCAAATCCGAAATCTCACATAAATCCCCTTTTTGGAAATGACATTGTAAGGGTGGTTTTCCATAGTTAGCTAAGTTGGTTTATAAGATCCATTAGTTCGTGGTATTCCCACAGGCGCCAGCGCCGGGAGCATCGTAGCACCTCCACCGGTTCTGAGGTGACTTGGGACGTCAAAACCCATGGGACTTTTACCATGTCTTGGCGCAACAAATCCGAGGGTTTTACACGGAAAATCCAAGGTTTAACAAGGAGAATCCGAGTTTGAAACAGGAATTATCAGATGTCTTTTAAGGAAAACGCGAAAACAGGAAAACATTGAAGGTTAAACAAGGAAAATCAGCCAACTTTTCTAGAGATCAAGAATTTGAGCGGGTTTAAGGATTTGAGCCAGAATGTATATTTGTCCCGCAAGAATTCAGGTATGATACCGAGTCCAAAGGTTGGAGTGATGAGTGAGAAACGCACAATCACAACGCTTCTGTTGGTTGATAGATCCAACGTAGGGTGCCATCATCAGCATGTAGAAGCAACGAAACGGTCCCAGAGGCTGAGTGGAAAATATCAAGTGAACTCAAAATATGACATATATGCAGATTTACCATGGTGTCCTTTATCATCTTACTGGTGCGTTTTACGTAGGGAATGGGTTGCTGGGGGTTGCTGGGATGATGATTAATAGTTAGCCAGTGGATCATTCCCGGAAATTCCCTGCGTTTAGCACCAGTAAGTCATTGTTCCTGAAACCAATCAAGCTCTGCATCGAGGCTGCCCGCGGCAAACGTGGCCGCAGTCGGGTGTGGGTCCTACGGGAGTTCACCTCCGAGGTTTCCGAAAAATGGGGGATCCGCCAAAATGGTTGGTTTTGTGATGGAAAATCCTATGAAAATGGGGGTACCCCCCCATGACTTTGGAAAGCCCCAGTTGTAAAGACAGAGAAGTTGGTCTATAATAATATGGTCCAACAGATTCCAGTGGAGGTTTGTGTTGGATACATCTTCAGTCGGCTGAAACATCAACAAACAGAGATTGATTTGAAGGTCCAGTGATGAGTCCGCATTGGGTGAGTCGTGGTGGATCATCATGTTTACCGATACTATTGGCATGTTCGGGGGTAAGACAATTACATACATTTTATTGCATGGACACACCTGAGCAAAACAACACATTTGTAAATATTGGTATCTTCGATATCTTTATCAAGCCCTAAACCTATATTTGGTATTTGCCACCCATATCCCCTCCAAACCGGGTGTATTGAGATCAAAACCCACAGTCACCAACCATTGGTTATGTGACAAGTAGGTGCTATACCAGTGAAACTGGCGAAACATACGCTGCTTGTATGATGATCCCAGCTATACAAGTTGGTTTACGAACTCCATGAACTTTAGTGATATCTACTACACCAACCATTTGGAAACTCATGCGTTCACTTGCTTTGTCAAGCGTTAAACGGGTTTTAGGGCGATTTCAGGAAGTCGGTGCGTGCTGTCTTTCCCAGGTTGACCATTGTTAGTTTTACCTGCGTTTTTCTAGGTTTTGAATTTACCTATTGTGTCAGTTCCATTGGGAATTCATTTGTGTTGGGTTTTGCCCTTTTTGCAATTTGGAGATATGGTTGTTTGGAAATGATGTGAGAGACTGGTGGCAAGTTTTTCTAAATTTTTGGGGTATCGCCGGAAACACGTGAGTTTGATTTGAATGATCCAGAGTAGTTCATCCAATGGATGCTGCTGCTGCTGCTGCTGTTGCTGCTGCTGCATGACCATTGGATGTAAAATCACCTACTATCTAAGCACATCTTTGTTCGCTTGACTTTAACTATTGTTGTGGTGATTTGTGTTTCAGACAGACTGTGCACTGACTTTCCCGATGGGGTGTAGGATATGATAGGACTAAATTTGCTACGGCCTCATTTTTTGGGAAGTCGGGACGGTGTGGGGTGTGGGGGCCACATAATGGTACCTGTATTGCCTGTTCAAAATAGTTTCCTACCAGTAGTACCGCACAAGGCGGTGGCGGAAGTTTCAAAGATAGGACACTATAGGAGAGGTGAATTGTTGTGATGCATGGATGGCAGAGCGAATCCACTGATGGACCGAAAGGTGGTTGGAGTTGTGTTTTTTGGAGTGGTTGCAATGGTTGCAGTGTCCACCTCACCCACAACTGCTGGATGTAGTGTAGTGTGGTGTAGTGTAGCGCAGCTGTAGTTGTAGCTGTAGTGTAGTGGAGCTGTAGCTGTAGTGTAGTGTAATTATATGTAATTATAATTAGTGTATATAGTGTAGTTGCAGTTGTAGTTGGCAACATCAAAAACGAAGCAATTCTGCGAGACTTCTTCAATTTTTGACCTTGGCAACGTCAAAAATGAAGCAGTTCTGCAAGACGTCCTTCAAAAATGGAAAGTTGAGTGCCGAGCTGAAAAGGAGTGTAGTCTAGTGTAGTGTGTGTGAAGTAGTGTAGTTGTAGTGTAGCGTAGTGTAGTGGGTGGTGGTGGTGGTGGTAGTAGTGGTGGTAGTAGTAGTAGTAGTAGTAGTTGTTGTTGTGGTTGTTGTTGTAGGAGTAGTAGTAGGAGTAGTAGTAGTTGTTGTTGCTGTGTACTGGTAGAGGTAGTGGTAGTGGTAGTTGTAGTTCTATCTGTCTGTCTGTCTGTCTATCTCAATTTTGAACTTGACAACATCAAAAACGAAGCTTTTCTGCGAGACTTCCGCAATTTTGGAAGTTGACAACATCAAAAACGAAGCAATTCTGCAAGACTTCCTTCAAAAATGGAAAGTTGAGTGCGGAGCTGACGGCCTCGTACCAATGCGTTTTGCGATTTTTCCATTCTACCTTCTGTCTAAAGCACTGCGCCTGCCACGAAAAATTGATGCCAGGTCATACGAAGTGCTGCACCTGTCACGCGAAATCATCTCATCAAACCTAAAGATTTGATGCTCCAAAATGCAGCAGGAACATGTCTCTTGTACTGCGCCTGCCACGCGAAATGCATCTTTGCATATCCTCTGCAAATGTCCCACGCCTGCCATCGTTTTTGGAAATGCTACAAAAACCCTCACGTTTTGCTCACTTTTGACAAGGTGCACAATCCCTTGCGCCTGCCACGCAAAACAACATCTGAACGTCCAAAAGTGCTCCGAACCCGTCCGTTTTTTTTTACTTTTGACTTCGAAATGTGCTTCGGGCCACAACCGCGTACACTTTTTCGACATGTCAACTTCCACAGTGGTCCGAGCATGGTGTGTTTTGATGTGTTTTGTACATTTTGACGTGGAAATGCGCTTCGCGCCACAGCGGCGTACACTTTTTCGGCATCACAACTTCCCAAAGTGGTCCGACGTTGGTGTGTTTTGTACATTTTGAGTTGGACATTTGCTTTGCTCCGCAATGGCGTGCAACTTTTCATTTCTCATCTGACCACGTGGCTCCGCACCCGCCGCTTTAGCGAGCCTACTTTTCGACCCTCCAGAGCCACAAATCATTGGAAAAACACAGCGAATTGTGACTTTTCTCGCACCTGCATCTTCTTTCTTCTCACTCTTTCTCTGCTCTGATCTTCTCTCTTCTGCCCTTCTCTTCTCTGACTCTTCCCACCTCTGCTTTTCCATCTGTCCATATTGTCGGAAGTTTGACTTCTAAACTTCCTTCGATAATACTCCCTGGCAATTTAATCTAGATTTGGAGCATCCACTATCTAGAATCTAGGAGATACTTTCCCATAGAGAAGTATATACATATGTTACATATATATATATATATACATACAGACGTAATAATAAATGAATATATATATATATATTATATACATATATATATATATATACATATATATAGATTTATACATATATATACATATACATATATACATATATATTTACATACATATATACATATACATATATCTATATGTATATACATATATATACACGTTTAATTTTTGAGTGTTATTATCATTTTTTAAAATTGTTATATATATAATTCGACTAGTTCACTCTAGAGCAACATGAACAAAACCTTTGGGTCCATTTGTTGCTGGTGCCATTTCCGACCAGGGTGATTATGCAGACTTGCCTCAGGGAACATCGAAGTATAGCTTGTTATTTTCCATGAAGAATTGTGATTGGAATTGCTTGCCATGCCATTTTTTCAAGTGTTAAGTTCTTGTGTTTGGAGGGAACGTGACGGAAATCCATTCAGTGCGAGAACTAGGAAGGTGCACAGTATATACAAGGTCCCCCAGCTGTAAATTTGGTTTATGATCCCCACAAACTGTAAATGTATCTACCAAACAGCAACTACTGGAGTTATAAACAAATTAGCTATCTTGGGGGCCCCATCTTGTATGTAGATTGCCCATGTCTTCAGTTTCTACTGGTTGTTTATTTACCGGGCCCACCAACGAGCAAGCCTTTTTCTTTAAGTGTTTTCTTTTCTTGGGGGTAAACAGACACAACTTGCACTTGTAGCATCCTACTGTTTGAATCTGCCTATGAACTCTCCTGCCGAACACTTGTCCATTTTGGCTTGTTTGATCAGCATGAATGTTGTATACTTCGCCCTATATATTAGCCTCTCAGATGTTGGCTTCTTTGGCTCTGCTGTTGGGTCAAAGCCAGCAGTCCATGGGTCACTGTTGATTTCACATGGCATGCTCCTTTGGGACAGCTTTTAGTTCCTATCCTTTTTTTTTCTAGGATGTGCCCCAGCAGCCATGACAAATGATTCTTTAATATTCTATCTATCTGTGGTTCTATTTGGAGCTTTTTCATCTCTTACACTCCTATGACGTCACTTATACTTGGGGAGATGATGCCAATGCCATTAGTCAAGTCCAAGACCCGCTCAGGGCCCAACGCTGTCTCCAATATGTCATGTGCTGACATGGCTGTTGCATTCCCAAATGAGCAGCGAGGGGTGGAACTAAGTCCGCAGGGGTGCTGTTTTCGCGCCAGCATCGCGCCAGCTCCGGCGCTCATATGTGGACTCTGCACGCGGTTTTGCGTGGTAGAAAGCAACTCAGTTCTTGAATTTGCCCCTGTCAAGCGGCGCCATCAGAGCCATTCCTGCATGTCAGCAGCCGTGGATGACCAGCCGAGGCTCAGACCGAGGACATCTCGATAGAGAACAAGCTACCTGAGGTGCAACAGGGCTTTGGGACATGATTGCCTGAGGACGGTAATTAACACCTTCAAAGGTCCAATCCTAATAGGGAAGATTATGATAGACCATCAAATTTGGGAATACAATTTTTTCAGACAAATTCTTTTATTAATCTATATGTTTCCCAGATTGGAGAAAACCAGGTATGCCAAGGTTTGCTATCATTTCTGTTTTGCGACGGGTATAGCGCACATCATGTTGAGAAAATATACCGCGCCACCAAAACTTCACCATGATACAAACCCGCGTGTATTCTGGAAATCTGGGTTTTTTGAACGGCACATGCGCGTCAAAATAAACGGCTGGAAGTATGGGATGCCGAAGCCTCTGGCAATGGGGCAAACAAACACGCACACACCTGGTTCTGCATCAGAACATATTTTCTCTTCAACGGCTGCCTTGTGCGAACTTTGCTTGGTCCACCATAAACATTTTGCAGACTAGGCTAGGCCCCCTAAATAGCTAAGTTGGTTTACAATTTGGTTAACCACGGTTTATCAAGGGTAAATTCGTGGGGTGCACAAACCAACTTATAACTAGGGGGCCCCACTTTGCTTTTGTGGGAGGGCGAACTCTGGAAAGACAGCGGTTACTGTGGATGGTGGGACGGTGGGATCGTTTCGATTCGGGCAATGAACCCTTCCTGACTCAATGGAAAAAACTTGGGAGGACACTTCTTGATGATGAACTGCCAGGAGGATCAGGCGGTGCTTTGATTCCAGCAGCACCTTACTATACACAATAAGCGTACGGAGTGATGGAGCTGAGCCGAGTGCTGGTGGCTACGGAGGTGTCATTGGACCCTTCATGAAGCTTCAGTTGTGGCAGTTACTTCAGCTGGCAGGATTTGAATTGCCACACATACAACCCAACTGCAATCCTTTTGGCGAAAATTGGCCAGTTGCAAAACTGTGGCGCGGTGGTGCTACAAAAACTCGGCACATTGTGCAAAATTCAGTTTTCAAGTGATTTTTGGGTGGCATGATTGGCATGGGAAATAGTACCCAATTTCATCCTATTTCCCCTTGTGTTTGCTTTTTGACATCAAACGGTTCCTAAACAAATCAACAAAGATATCCACTGGTACCCGCAATGTGGCGCAAACGTGTTTTTCAGCCTCCCCGTGGCGCTTAAAAAATTCACGGTGATATTTTGATCCCAAATGTTGGTTTCTTTGGTTTGTGATGCTTATCATATTCGGATTCGTGTTTTTTTACTTTAGCGCATTACCCATATGCTCCATGGTGCTGGAATATTTACCAACATTTACCCGAACAAAATCACCCAGTTTTGTAGGTAAATATACCATACATGGAGCATATGGGTTATTGTTATTTGACCATTGGGGAGGGTCATACGTGGTTTGTGCTATGTTGGTGATTTTTCTTGTCAACGCTATATTCCAGCGGTTTATGTCGCCATTCTGTTGCATGAATGAACGCCAATCAGATATCCCATGATAATCCACCACATGCTCAGTACTTGTTATTTGTAATGAACTGGTAACTGGTCCAGATGTTTGTGTCCAAAAATGGTGGATCAATCAATTCCCAAATTGTTGTTTTCAAATCAGAGGGAAATGATGTTCCCAACCATGGACACTCCAGGAGTGCCCTATTTTTATCTACCTTGACCTTTAGTTGACCCGTTAGAAGACAGGATTTCATGTACTCTTTGGTAACCAAATGTGGCAATGGAAAATCAACCATTTTTGAATGATTTTCCGATATGTCCGATGAAAACGTCCAAAAGGAAGGATTTCCTAGCCATGTTTGATGAGGCGGACATCTCGGCAGTTTCCTGGATGTTGGAGTATGAACATGTCCGGAGACCCAGTTTTTTCAACGGGCACAGCCATGTGGGGATGTTTTTGGCAGAAGGTTTGGGGATTTGGTCAGAAAATTGCGGGATTTTTACCCGAAGCAAGGAGTGCCTGGGACTCTGGGACCCAATGACATTGGTCATGTGTCCTTCCGTGTCCTATTTGTGATGGCAATGAGGTAGGTTTTGGCAATGTTTTGTGTCAAGGAGCATCAGTTGTACCCTTGATGGATCCCTGTTATTTTGCGGGTGCAGCCTTTTCGATCATTGGAACATGCCACCTAAGTTTCCATGACGATATTATGAGGATGCCAATGTTACTTTGAGCGCAAAATTGAGAGGGGAAGGGTTGCTATCATCATGTCTGATTGTTTGGTAGTTTTCAAGGGTGTATGTACAGTACCTTCGATGTTTTGCAAAACGTGAATGTTCTCGCTGTGGAATTTTATTGAGGAGGTAATGGGTCGTGTTTATATTAATGTGTACAATATGTTACGCTTATAGAATCTAAGGACCTAAGGAAGGTTACATTTTTGGTAATATAACTATGATATGTTAAAATATATTGCAATATATTATTGATAGATTCGAATAATTTTCATTAGTTTACGACCTATTATGAATATGATATTCTGATATTTTCTGATTTATTATGATACATTGTGATACATCATGATATTACTATGCAATTGCTGTGATATAGTGAGATATTAATATAATTTGATATATTATGATTACTGTACCCATAGGATCCATGTATGGTATATATATATATACTAACATTGGAGGTATACTGATGGTAAATGTTACCATATATACCATACATGGATCCTATTTTGATTATGAGTGTAATGTGTAGTTCTTTCCAAAGGTGAACCTTGGCACCTGACTGGATAATTTCACAACTCCCAGGCTGATCCAGAGCAACCGAGCAACCTTCGTGGCATGTTTTCGTTTGCCCAAAAAAATGAGGTCCATCTCCCGATATCAACAGTCTAGGGGAAAAAGGCTTCTAGTAACCCAAAGATTCCGAAACGTGATTTGCCACTATTTTCAGGTTCTATGATCAAAAAAACATCCAGCAGTGAGGAAAATTCACCGCCCCTGGGGAGGTGAAAACACGATTTTTCGTAGGATTTGTCCAAGTTGTATCTGAACGCTGGGGGTTGCAGAAAAGGTTCAACATTTCTTGCAAAATCCACATTTTAGACCACTGTCATCAGGGTGAGTTTTGTGTAGTGTAGATTTGGATGGTGGATTGCAAGATTCGGACACAAAACGTATGCAGTTATGGCCAGAAATACCAGCTATAACTACTAACAAGTCACCCCATTTATAGAATGATTTATAGAATGACAAGTCACCCCATTTGTAGTAATCCCAGTTTATAGTTATACCATGTTATACCCCATTTATAGTTTATGTATAATCCCAGTGATTCATAACCAGTTTGTGTCACTAATAGCCATGGTCATCACGATTTTCAAAAACATGAGATTTTTTTGCACAGTCATCCCCCTGGAGGCAGGTGGTGGCCCTTGGTGGTGGTCATAACGTTGATTTAATGATGACTTAATTGTGATTTAATGGGCTTTAATGGTGATTTCATGGTGATTTATGGTGATTTAATGGGATTTATGGGGATTTATAGGGGATATAATGAGATTTACCATCTGGTTATGACATTCACAGTTTGCCATGGAAAGATCCACCATGCTATTAAGTTCGGTAAACCCAGGTTTTTGCCATGTATTTCGATTAGGGCCATCTATACCATGGCTATGTTAAATAGCCAGAGGGTAATTTCAGTGACTAGTTCCATGAATGTATCATGATACCATACCATGATATATCGAATGTGCATGTTTTTTTGTTACATTCATAAGCAACTAAATGTAGTATATATTTATCATTGACTAGTTCCATAAGCTAGTTATTTGAGTTTTGAATAGTTATGAATCAACTACTTAGCGTTCACGACCTGGGGCACCAGCTTGTACAAATTCTGAATGTAAAAAAAAACATCACAGGCTTGGACGAGCATCCAAGGTCATGAGTGTTTCACAACCTCGGTTGCCCTGGCTGACATGTTGCTTAAGTGCCAGGATTATCTTGTGCGGGGTTGGTCCAAAAAATAGTGTACCTCGAAATCCAATAGTTTATCAACAGTTTTCCCTATTCAAATATATTTCAAAAGATTTCAAAAGCTATTTTGGGGGCACACACTATTGACAAACCCATTTGTGTTCCGGTGGAGGACAGGCAGAGCTTCAGCCACAGATTTTGGTCGAATGGGTCGCTGGACTGTCGGCGGACATGCTATCTGTGGGCTCACATTGGGCAAAGCGTCTGTGCACCTCAAGGTGGACCCAGCATCCAAGCGTCTCAAGGGGCATGCTGTGAATGGCTTTTGCACAGCTTGGCTGTTGGCTTGGTGTCAGGAAGAGAAGCGATGGGGCAATATACAATATGTGCCCCTGATTGGTCATAACACCACTTGTGCTTCTCAAGAATGACGACATGTTTCTTGGCAAGACCGTCCATTTTTCTGTATGGTGGCTGGGAGGGTATATCATCCATAATTGTTTCTTAAGACACCAGATATCGACCATTTCATTTTCAGGATCATGCTGCTTAGTTGTATCCCCAGTTTTTGTTGGTGACGTGTCCATATGTTGTATCATTTTGGGCCCCATTTGGTAAATATAAAAGATCTTTGGGATATCCCCCAACCAACTTTTCTCAAACACTAGGGTGACGAGGAATTTTAAAGTATTGGCTCCCTACAACGTGGGGCCCCCCAGTTATAAGTTGGTTTATCAATAGTTTGCAAACTCCATTAAGTATTATTAAATACGTTTATAAGATTTGACAAGTGCCATAACCTTGGTTGTTGGAGTTCTAAACCAACTTAGCTATCGTAAACGGAGGCCTAACCTTGTCCTAACCTTCGCCTCAGGTGCAGCCTGAGAATTTGGCTCATCCCTTTCAGCAATGCCGCCAAAGTCCGGTGGCTTTTGAAGCGGCCGCTTCTGAGGATGGTGCCCCCAAACGTGATGTTTGTTGGTTTACATAAACCCCATTATCATCCATTATCAGGTTATATCTACCATAAACCATAGAATTGAATGTTTGTTGGTTTATAAACCCTATGAATACTATAGACTATAGTTATATCTACCATAAACCATAGAATTCAGGCACAGCCATATCTCAACTGAACGCGAGCTCGACTGGGGGCCCCATCATGCTGAAAAGTCACCCGTTTTTTAGCGGTTTCACGAATCTTCCAACCCCTCTCTGGCAGGGTCATCATGTGAATCTACGGCTAAATTCTCGGGTGGAAACCCCAACTGGATGGCTACTTATTGGTATACTAACATGTACTGACTTCATTTTTTTTGGATATTCCTGGGGGTTCCCCCACTGGATGGCTTTTGGCTTCAGGTACGAATCAGCAAAAGCGAATGCTGAGCATTCAAGATTTGTCATGATAGACGATAGTTTGTTTGTTGAAAGCTGGAGTAAACAGGATTGGACAAGCATTTTAACAATACACTTAGATACACGCTTACCTAGATGATATATTTTTGCGATCCACCTGTTTTTTTTAGGGCTTACCTAGATGATATATTTTTGCGATCCACCTGTTTTTTTTAAGGGGGAAAGTTTGGATAATCAATCTTACTCCAAACCCCTTTTGTGGAGATGTATGTTTGCGGTCCACCTTTTTTTTTTTCGGGGAAGTTGTGATAATTAATATTATTCCAAACCTCTTTTGTGGATTTCCATATTGATTTGGAATGTTGTGCGTTGTGGGACATGTTTTTGATTTAGTGAGTCTTTAAGAAGGAGGCATCACGAACAAAGATGGGGATTGATATACAGGCTTGTAGCCAAAAAACAAGGTGATTTAACAAGCAACACGGGGGCCCAAAGGAGACCAAATAGCCAAATGCGACAGAGAATTATGTCTGTGGACGCCTGGCCTAGCTTCCAGGTGTTATTTCAGTTTCGGGCAGGGGTATAATTGTCTCAATCCATGCATCAAACCTGCACCATCCGCAGTATGTCTCAAAGGTTTGCTTAACTTCCCAGCACGGCCGAAAGGATACAAGACTAAACAGATTTGAGGACCCATTATAACAGAAGAGCCAACCATGAACAACTTTTAACCTCGTTGACAAGATATTACATGGTATTACATCCAAATCAGGAAAGTAGACCTTCCATGATGTTCCCTTTTGGCAAGTGCCGCATCCAAGGTGTGGTGCATTCTTCCAATTCAAGGCCCAGGGCCCAGATCCACCCGAAGGGGTGGAACGGGTGGCCCACTGGCCCACTAGAAATGGCCAGCTGTCAGTAGTTGAGCCCCGAATCCATCGGAGTATCGTCATGTTCTCTATGAAATTACTGGTTGGTGGTTTGGAACATGTTTTTATGACTTTCCATTCAGTTGGGAATAATGATCCCAACATCCAACTGACGAACTCCATCATTTTTTGAAAGGGGTAGGGCTCAACCACCAACCAGATTAGCTATTTTTTGAACTTGATTCTTAGGTTTACCGGTTTACCGCATGACCATAAACTCAACAGTCATTGGAGTCATTGGAGTCTACCTCACCTAGCCTATGGGACCCGACCTTTAAAGGATCCTGCGAGTCACCCCTAAAGGTACAACGTTGATGCTGTGGATGTTGATCCACACAGTTAGTGAGACCCCCGGCCAGGATAGCGTGAAAAGTTGGTGCGTGCAAATAACTCCAATATATTAACTATGTTTTATGGTATTTAATTGGTATTTATAACTATAGTTACTGGGGCGAATCTCAACCATCTTATAACTGGGCCCCACATTGTAGACATGGTGGGTTAGCTTGCCAGTTTCACCCATGGCAGTGATCTCGTTGACCCCGGAGACCCCTCGGGATCCGCCCACGGAGACTGGCATTGCCCCATTCGACCTTGGAAGGGTCGCAGCGGAAGTGGAAGTGCTGCGCGAAGCTTGATTTCTGCAGAATCGGATGGCAAAGCACCACACATTACATTGCATAAAAGATCAATAAAGATAATTTAAATCAAAATCGCACATGCAGGTACATATGGGCATTTTGACAAGACATGCGGGGCCAAATCGGTACAGTTATGACCCTTTACCAATAACCCATTTATGGAATGTAAATAATATCATATAATATTATAAATAATGTGTAATGTAGCCATTTATAATTAATTGGTTATCAATTTATCTCCAAAAGCTCTAGGAGTATTCTCTTTGAAACTAAACCAACACAGATTTCACTAGGGGTCCCATGATTTTTGTTCGCCTCGTGATGGTTTCTGGTACAGGCATCGACCTCAACCTCCACCCTTGCCGTGCGCTGGATGCAGATTCGGATCCCGGAAGCTTAGAAAGGTTGGGACTGTGTCACCTCGGTAGACACTGGTGATTTGGTAGTTTGGTAGATTTGGTAGTTGAATGTACCCTCTGGTAAACGTTTACATAACTATGGAAAATCACCATGCTATTAATGGGTAAATCCACTATAGGTTTCCATTTTCAATAGCTATGTTTGTTTGCCAGAGGGTAGTTGAATTCCCCAAGAAATTCGGAGCTCGACTGATTTGACACTGAAAGTTAGATGTTTTCCCAATGAATTCAGCTTGAGCCTGTTTTGATCACGATGTTTTGGTAGAAACTCATCCAAGCGCCGACTGGCAGGGCCTATGTTGATTTTTGGAGTAACTGTTAGCATTTTTCAGCTTACCCAGCCAATATTTTTTTTGGCAGGGTACCGTATTCAAGACAAGCCATGTCTACAATGTGGTGTCCTCCAGTTGTCTGACTTCGATCGCTGAAACTACAGTCTATAGATATGTGAAGATGATGATAAAACTTATCCATTTTTGATGACTGGAAGATGCCAATCTAGGCAATATGTTATTGTCCTTTAGGGAATGCACGTTGACTTTGGCGGTGTTTCAACGATGATTGAGTGTTTTATCTGAGATTAAACGTGATTCAGCAATCTTATTTCAAGGGTCACTTTCGGCCAAAACCAAATCTGCAACTGGAGGTACCAGTTGACTTGAACTATTGAACTCAACAAATGCCATGTTGGGAGAAGCTGCAAGAGATCAACCATAGGTTTCACCATTGTAAACCAAGAAGTATGGCTGAGTTTTGGGATCCACCATTGAAAGAAACCCTCACATGCTTGTTGTGGCCGTGTTTAAGTTGAGAAGACGCACTGAAAGGTGCTCAGCCAACTCTTGCCGGTTGCATCTTCGTTGCTTCCGAATTACTGCTGTTGGTTTACGTGGGACTATTTTGTGCAGGCATGTCCTTTCTGCGTTGGCTGAGTATATGCCTGCAACAAGTTGCCCCCCACGGGCCACGTTGATTTCGCCTCATCCACTCAACTCTAGATATATCAACAATAAATCCAACACTGATAGTTGCGAAGCAGCTGAAACCTATCAAAAGGAGACCCAAAAAAAATCGAAGTGTGTTTTGGAGACATGTCAAATCATGTGTACCCTCTGGTAAAGTAACATAGCTATTGAACATGGCCATTTATAGTGAGTTTTCCATAGTTATGTTAGTTTACCAGAGGTTTTTTTGGGGGGGGATTCGGCTCGTATTCCCGGGAACCTTCCCATTTCAATCAGGTACGGGGAGCCCAGCCCCCCCAATGAAGGGCCACCCGGTGCCAGTTTGGAAGCTCAGCTGGAGCTGGGGGTTGTTTTTTTTAGTCAGAGATATTCTAATGGGATATCTATATTGGTTGGTGGTTTGGAACATTTTTTATTTTCCGTAATATATATATATATGGGATAATCCTTCCCATTGACTTTCATATTTTTTTAAGATGGTTAAAACCACCAACCAGATGGGAAATCTATAGATATTCTACAGTTAGCTAAGTTATGAACCAATGAACCTATAGATGCTTTCGAGCTAATGGGATTGGGGATTTGTGGCCAGATATAGCCAGCTATTTGATGCTATTTGTGTATCTCGATAGTGATTTGCGGAAGATTTTTCAATAGCCATATGTTTGTCTATCACATGGCAAGCCATGTCTTTGTTCCTGAAGCAACCCGAAATGAATGCAAGACACCAAAACACAGTTTGGTAAAACCATATTTTGCCGGTGAAACTCCCACTTGCCAGGTCACAGGTCCCTTAACATGTTTACTCGATTTTACTAGACAACAAAAAATAAAAATTACTTTACTTCGTGTGATCCCCACCATGACATTTATACATTTTGTTACTGGCAAATCTTCTGGCATTCTATCTGACATATTTTCTGGCATTCGATCTGGCATTCTATCTGGCATA
>Ga0126342_10012465_pt1 | contig 15162 bp, 16 predicted proteins | sample Cyp1metagenome_FD_92528 | JGI IMG/M metagenome (GOLD analysis project Ga0126342, IMG submission 92528) | Coral microbial communities from Lord Howe Island, Old Settlement Bay, Australia - Cyphastrea 1 metagenome | ecosystem: Host-associated > Invertebrates > Cnidaria > Coral ...
CAAATCACCTAAAATGCATTCGGGCAGAAATTCTGCCTGCGGGCGAGAAATCTGGATTCGGGCTGAATAGCTGCCTGAAAGCCTTCGGGCTGAAATTTTTGTAGTCAGGAAGATCTAGGTATAACCATGGTTACCCTCAGCTGGGATATAACCAATACAGCTTGTGGTTGTATAGTTCCGCTTATTAGTGGAACTGCACCCCCAAGTTGGTGATTCATCGGGACCGAGGCATGTCACTTCAGGGATTGTCCCAGATGATCCCACATAAAGCGAGGCACTCGTTTGGAAGGTAGCGATGAATAGTCATGTCCTTTGTGTGCAAGGTATTTGAGATTATATATAGCTTAGCTATGTGTCTGTATGAGGTTCAGGTTGCTGAAGTGTTTGCATCTCAGTGTTTGAGGCTGGGGAGGGCTGCAGCAGAAGGGAGCGCAATTCGCAAGAGCACTTGTTTCCAGCGTGTGCAGGAGCTCATTGTCTTGAATTCTTCAGGGATGTGTTCTATGGATTGGCCTGTCGTGTGTGCAGTGGTCACTGAGAGATCATTCAGCACTCACTCCCGGCCCAGAACCATGCCGTGTGTCCCAGGATATGTCAGCAACTGGGTTAGCCACCTAGCCACTGGAGGACATACAGATGCTACAGCTGGACGTGTTCACAGCTGTGCTCAACTGCTTTGTGCTCTTCTTTGATGGCATGCAGCAAGGCAGGCGGCAGTTGATAGTAGAGAGATACCCGTGGTTCAACTTGGGCGTGAGAGAGCGTTTAGGAAAAAACAGTTGCCCCGTTACCTTCCCAAGATTCACCACCCCTTACCACCCCTTACCTACTTTTAGGAAGGTTCGAGTCTTTGATTTTTGAAGCCAGCACCACCCGGTTCGCAGCTGTTTGTTCGCGGAATGGCGAGGACTCACTCGCATTTGAATTTCCTTGACAGGTTCCCTGGTGGCGATTGAGCAGCTGTTGCCGGACATTATCACTTTCCTAGCTGCTTGGCTTGGATCTTTACAAGTTGGCTGAGATCTGGCCTGGGATTTCCATCCATTGCTTGGTTGTAACGCTTTTTTTCCCCCGAGAGAGCCCTGGAATTCCATGGGATGAGCACATCCATGTGATTGAATCACTGTATTAATTAATATACTACTCACAGCTCTCTAATTGACTGCAACCTCATATTTCGCAAGGTTCAGCTTCCATTTTAGTATATTTGAGTACACCTGGGAAATATTTGAGGCCCCAAGTTTACCAGGCTTTTGCAGCACTCGTTCCTCAAATGTGACGAAGCTCCTAGATTTCCCAGGCCGACTGTTTGCACCGGCGCCCTGCGAAGCAAACGATGCTATGCTGCTTGGAGGTGCTGGCGGTGGTGGTGCTTTCCTACCCCAGCAGCTTGGAGGTTTTTGCCCAGACACCTGGCTTTCTTGCGTCTGGGCCTAGCGCCAAAGGGAAAAACTATCCCTGTAGACATTTCCACTATGAAATGGCTGGACCCATGTTCCATTTCAGAGGCCATGTTTACAACAAAAGGAAGCATTTTGTAACGACTTGTGCCCAGTGAGCCAGTGAACCCTGCCATGTTGTAAAAGGCGTGTTTTTTGTTGGGCAATCATTTTGTAAGAGCCAAATTTGGCCCACATGCTTTACAAAATGACGTCGGGGCCAGTCATTTCATAACACTGTCTTTTTTGCGGAATTGGAAAGCAATGAGGCGGGTGCATGCTCATGTTCGCCTGAGGATTTGAAAAACTAATGACTATCACACTGACGCATTCTTGCAGATCAAGTGAAAAGATTGGGCAAAACGAATGATAAATTGGCCCTGTAGCTAAGTCGCTTTGTTTCACTAAGCGGCTTGTGGCTTATGCTGGATATATAATGTATATACAATGTATATACAATGTATATATAATGATGTATAATGTATAATATATGTATTTACATACAGATTATATTACACATATTTATACATACAATTTATACATATACATATATATGTATAAATATATATATATATATATATATGGGTGGCACCAAACTGAGGGTCTTGGTGGGGCGCCAGGTTAGAGGGAGTAAGAGAGAAAACCTAGCAAGCTTGGATGTTCTTTCAGCTTCCAATGTTGATTTTAGAGTACGATGATCTATACTTATACAAATTGCAATGACACATAGTAATTATGTAGCATGCCCCATTTGCCATGTTTGTTTATACAGAATAAATACACATGATCAAGCGCCCCAGGATTGGGAAATTGAATCTCCTGGGAAGATTAGGCCGTCGGATCAGCCAAAAACCAAGGAAGTTCAGCAACAAGATGGTTGAAAAACTGGCAGAGATGGCTGCCAAGTCGCCAGAACCGAAGATCCAAGACTTGGAGAAGATGTTACACCTCCTTTCTAACCAAAGATCCCGGCAAAGATATGAGAAGGTCCTCCACTGATGGGAGCTCACAGGGAAGGTCGTGGCAGGTTCAAAGATGGTGCAAGACATGGTCAACAGAGAATTGTTTCCAGCTTGAAGGGCGACCCCTGGTTCCGTCATTGTTCCGGCCTGTGGTGTTTACAGGCCAGGGCCTTCCTTCTGCCCATTGATGTCGTGGACAATTTGATGGGTGTTTGATGGTTGCTTGCACTATTTGGTTGAAATCATGGTGGGCAAACCCGAAGCAATCTAGGGTCAGTGACGACTGGGCGGCCGTGTCATTTTCTTGAAATTCTTGGAAGGGCTGGTTCAACACCTGCCAGGCAGGGTTGTGGTGAAAATGCGTGTGTCTGTGGGGCGAACATTCGCAGCCGCATTCAAAAAAGATATTTGTCGCAGAGGAGACAATCGGGGCACATGCGTGGTCGGATTGGATGGTTCTTGGGACAGACGTGGGCTTCCAGGTCCTGAGAACTGCGCTATTATTTTTGGTTGCAACTCTTATGCCAAGTTTGCGAACGCCCCATTGGTAAGGCGCCATTATTTGTGGCCCGTTGCTGCTCTTCCAGCCCGTCTTTTTCAGCTGATTTCCCCGTCGACTTGTGTCACGCCTGTCCGTCCGACCCACCTCTGGCAGGGCCTGAAGGGCCGTAGATCGTTGGTGGTCAGTGGATGTCAGTGGTCTTTATTCATATTGAGGATGTTTCAGGACAGCGTGCTTGGCTCTTGAAAACTGCGGGAGCTGTGGATGGCAAGATACTACAAGATCTTGTGGATTTCACCCCTGCAGGGGCTTCTCCAGCAAGAATCAGGTGGGCATTAGGATCATTAGGTACCAGCCGTTTTGGGATAGAAGTTCTACGTAGTTTTAGTTCTTAATTTGTTCCTCTTTGGAGGCGAATGGCGGATGGTTGCAGGATGTTGAACCGTTCAAGGTCGCCCTGATTCTACGGCCGAGCCGAGGTTTGTGATGAACGGTGGCTTGATTGTGGGCACCATGGATGGTGCCAACATCGAAATCCGCGAGGAATGCGGCAGCTTGGAAAGCAGAGATCGGAAGCCCTCTGGGGTCAGCTGGCACTGGGTGAAATGAAGCTCCACCAATGATGAAGAACTGGAGCGGATCACGTGTTGTTGATGTTTTCCTTGGAGCATACGCAGTAGTGAAGTTGGAAGCCCCGCGCGACCCAGGCAATGACACAATGTTCATCTTCGGGTGCCAGGAACACGAGGTGCGGAATGTAGATCCCGGAGTTGGGATCGGATATGCAGATGATTTGATCAATATCTTTATAGCCCTGTTATCATCCCATGATTAGCCTTGTTAAACCACAGTAAACCATCATTATGCCACCATTATCTAGATTAAACCACATACCCTCCAGCAATCAAACATGGTAGCTGGGAAAGGCCCATATATGGAGGTTTATAGCAGGGCGACCCATCTGTAGATGGGAGATTTTCCAGTTTGGCCGGGTAGCTATGGAAGGTGCTGGCTCCATTTAATCGATGAATTATCTATGATGATTTACCCAAAGTAAAAATGCTTATGTGTCACAGCAATGTTAAATTACAAGGGGTACTAACTGTTTTGGCTCAGGGGATCATACTCCATGTTTTCTGAGGGTATCATCAGAGACATGGATGAAGATGGGCCACACCTATCATGAGGGAAGCTATTTGCGAGCTATGCTGGTGTTTATTAGGCCAGTGGTGTCTTTGGTTTCCTTAGGCAAGCTGTGCCAGTGTTGTTTGTCCTTTGTGATGATGGTTCTTATCATCGCCAACTAATACTACTAGGTATTATTACATTCTATGTTATCAGTAGACTATTGTTGCTCATGTTTTGACTGATTAAAAACTATCACCACTACTTTTGCCATAGTTTTTACCAGTAGTTGTTTAACCATAATTTGAACAAGTCACCACAATTGTTCATAATCGTTCAGCATAAATGTCACCACAATTATCACCATTATCATCGTAGCCATTAGTTCTTCATCACAAGCTACATATAGTTGTCACAACTGCCAGCATGGTGATGATCCTCCTTTTGGCGCCCAGGTGACAGGCATTGCCGCCAAGGCCCAGGAAGGTCATTATCCCATCGATCCACGCTTACAGGTGGGGTCATGGCGTTGTCTGATGTATCTTTGCTACGTAATGGATGATAAGTAGTGGATGGGCGTGATAAGTAATGGATGATAAGTAGTCTTCTATATGCAAATCAAGCGATGATAAGTAATGGATGGGTGTTTTTCTTCACATCTTTGGTGTCAACAGCAATACCTTTGGAGATGTCACGGGCCCTCAGAGAGGACCTCAAGCAACCATCACGAACATCCACAGCAATCGATCCAGTGGGAGCTTTTTCCTTTTTCCCTTTGGTTATGACTAACATAGCCATGGCATAGATGGCCCATAGAAATAGATGGTTTACCTATTAAAAATGGTGGATCTTTCCATGGCTATGTTAAATAACCAAATGGTAACCAAAAATCTACAGAAAATTTACAGAAAATTTACAGAAAACTCACAAAACCATAGTTTTTACACCATCAACAGCTGGAGGTTTCCTGTATGTGTCCCTTAGATCTCGCGGGTCTCCCGCTGGAGATTCACCAGGCTGTCTTCGACACAATCCGCAGTGGCAAATTTGCTGGTCAGGCCTGGCTGGAGGGGTTGGTAGCTGCGTAGCTAGTAGGTAATAGCCCGTATTATATCCCAGTTATTTTTAGGTTACACACACAAATATAATACATATAAATATATATATATATATATATTATGTTTAAGTTGTAAACCAAGTTATATGCTATGTGGTATGCACATCCAAGTAGGGATCGACTGAGCTAAGCTACAGTCCAAATGTGGTATACAACCAATCAACCTTTGGCTGAACGCACATTCTTGTCAGCCCATACGACCAAAAGCCCATATCATGGTCCCAACGCATTCTTCAGAACGCTTGTCGAGCAGCATCTGTAACTGCACACATATTACTATATATATATATACATATTAATATATATATATATATATGGATATACATATTATAAAACGCGCATAGATAGAAAGATAGAAGGATAGAATGATAGACCAATGTGACACGGCCTGTTTTTGACCGCTCCAAAACTCGTGTTTTGAACGGCGCGTAAAGTTGAGGCCGAGCCAGATGCCCAAGAGGAGTTTGAATCGATCATCAGCCGCCTGTGCAACATCCGTGCTGCAGGACGGCGCTTTTGGGATGGGAAAATCACCGAAGATCTGGGAAGATCTGGGGCCCTTAGTGATCCTGGGGACCTTTGGGGACCTCTGGGGACGTCTGAAGTCAGGCAATGGTTTTATAGCAGATGTTTTAATAGTAGCTGGGGGATGACTTCTTGATGATTGTTTATTTGTTGGAATTATCATCACTGCTTCTGAGCCTTTTTTAGGAGATACATTTTGCAGCTTGATGATTCTCAAAGGGTATGATAAAAAAATCAGGGCTTTTAGGGACTGGCTTTTTCCCCAAGACTTAGACTTATACCAACTAAGGACAGCACATGTCGAGGCAGGTTGCATCCCCTAGTTGAGCGGTGTACAACACAAGTACAACTTGATGGCTGCTATGTTTTGCTATATGATTAGGGTCATGAAACATTTCATCGGGAATCTTCCATGTGTGGAAGATGTGGATATTGAACACGGGCATTTCCTGTCGTCTGGTTTGAAACTTGCTGGAGGGTATCATAATTCAATTTGGGGATGAGTCAGAACATGTCAAATCTCAGATATACCAGCTAGTTTGGTGTGAAGACTAGGCGACTCCATTGGTTTGGGACCCATGGTCCATTTAGATGCAATCAAGCATTTCATTTAATTATAGTTGATTTTGCAATTTACAGTGGATTTTCCCATATTTCCCCCTATTATCCAATATGTTCCAAGTGTTTCCCATATTTTCCATGTTTTTCCATGGTTTCCCATATGTTTCCCATATTTTCCCATATTTGGCGCTTTTTCCAGCCGCCGTTGCGATTCCAACCACCTTTCCAGGAACTTGGGATGGGGACCGGCACCTTGGCCGGGCAGAAATGGACAGATCCACCATGTTTGACCTATACATGACCAGTTTGGGTATGGGATCATTATAACCAAAAATGGTGATATAAATCATAAAAATAGACTGGTTGGTAGTTTCAAACATGTTTTATTTTCCATAATATGAGGGATAATCCTTCCCATTGACTAATATTTTTCAGGGGTTCAAACCACCAACCAGTAGAGGATTTATGATGATTTTTTGACAATGGTCCGTGTAAATCATCATGTTTATCCTCTATTTCTATGGACCATGTTCCAGTTCGCTATATGTTAAATAGCCAGGGGGTATAATTGATGGGTAAATATTATACTGGTTGGTGGTTTGGAACATTTGGATTATTTGTCCATATAGGAATAATAATCAGAGGGGTTGATACTACCAACCAGTATAGGTAAATCATTCATAAATGGACATGTTCCATAGCCAATAACTATGTTCAATTGTCTGGTAGGTGGCATTTACCAATGCATTAATCAATCAAATTCTCCATTTACACTTACATGTAGACATCCTATTTGCTCCTGGTATGAAATATTTACCGACTGGCGGGGCATGTTTCGGGGTGATGCTAAATACTCTGTGCAGTGCGCATATATGGGAAGTCTGATTCCACAATTTGATCGTGACTTTGACATCCCTTAGGTATTTCGCGTGGTTATTTTGCAGCAACAGAATGTATGCAAATGTGTGCCCTCTCAGAGAAGTTGGATCATGGTAGGAATCAGTGCTGGTGGTTGTTTCTTGATTTTTTCGGGTCCGTTCGCACAGCTCAGGTATTTGGTGATTCACGATTTCCCTTCGTTCGTTGATGCTCAGGCTTCCCGAATGTCCATGGAGGAAATTGATGGACTACCTGACAATCATCGTGGCGCCCACGTCAATGCACTCCTACAACCATGTCACTGAATCACTCATAGAATACCTTAGAAACATAATTTGGACCCAACATGGGAAATGAATAATATTATATAATATTACAGCAACCAGCTATACCCAGCCCATTCGAGATATATAAATGATAGCCATCAAAACTATAGGTAAAATTGGCTAGGTTTTGCCTCTTAAATTGTACCTAGGGTGTTCAATGAGCCATGGCTTCCAGTTCGCAAAGTTGTGTTTTTTACTGGATGGGAATCATCCCATTGCATATCATCATGTTATTTCTTGTTTTAGAATGTTCTATATAAATATAATCTAGATCCAATCCAATGCCAATCATATTTATATTTTATATTATAGATCCAATGTTTTATATTATACATTATATATATATTATACTATATAGATCCATGTTCTATATAAATATGTCCATAAATATTGTTGCCATATTGTCATAGTATAGCTCCAATCATTGCCGTATGATTTCCATCTTCGCTGCATCCCATGGCGCGAGGCCACCGTGGATTCCACCTACAAAAACCGCGCGCAGTGGTGCAAGCTGAGCATCCAAGCCGCTGCCTCCATGGCGCCGCTCGGCGATCATTTTGATCATGTGGTTAAAAGCAATGGTAAACTAACAGTTTGCGAACTGGAAAATCACAATTTTTAATGGGTAAATCATGGTAAATCCATTATTTCTATGGCAATTTTCCATGCTATTAATAGGTAAACCATCTATTTCTATGGGCCATCTATACCATGGCTATGTTAGTCATAACCAGAGGGTATGGTGCCATGGTGAAAAAAACTAAAGAAGTAACCTAAAAAAAACCACTTGGTGGTTATGTTCCATGATACCCTCTGGTAAACGTTTACATAGCTATGGAAAATCACTATTTTTTAATGGGTAAATCCACTATTTCTATGGCAATTTTCAATAGCTACGTTAAATTACCAGAGGGTAAAAGCAATAGACCAACAAAAACACCATTTTTATGGGTATAAACTTGAATTATAAACCATCAAAATATGGGTGTTTTATTACTGCTTTACATCATTGGATTTTCGAATATGTTTTGCATGATCATTGCTTTGGATGTGATACAGTATCTTGTGAAGGCCATTCAGTTTCAAGAGGTTGAGGCTTACACAGTGGCCATGTCACAGAGGGGATACACCACGAACAGGGGTAAGTGGTGTACACCAGAATGTCAGGTTTTTCCGTAACAATGTGTACTATGTTGAATAAGTTTCCGGAATGGGATGAGTTTAGGGTGATACAGAGCTGCCAAGATTCTGGGATAGGATGTCATACAGCCATGTTTAGCAAGATATGCTGATCAGGGCTGGTTGATAGCCCCAGACGCGAGGTAGTGCCCCATAGCTTGGTAAGTTGGTTAAGATCTAGATTAAACAGGTTTTATGTTGATGAAATAACTTAAATCACTCTATACATATACAATTTTATGGGTTATATATTCAACCAACCAGTGGGCACTATGAACTTCATAATTTTCATAACCGTAATATGGCGCTATATCATTATTTTATGGCACCATGACTTGAATCATCACCTTAGTTATGTAATATAGTACCATGTTTAGGTTGGTCCTTCAAGCGGTCAGTTGCGATTCCGACGCTTTGTGAGGCAGTTTTCGACTGACCGCACCATCAGCGAGTATGCCAAAGCCACTCTCTGGAACTTGCGAATCTTCGCGTAGCCGATAGAACCATGTGCCCTTCACCAGTTACAAATGCTTACAACATCTTGTATAATGTATAATCCCATTGAAATAGTTATAGTATATTATAACCATTTAGAATTGGTAAACGGTCATAACTGCAAATCCCCACAGATCATTTGTGTATCTGATGTTTACTTTAACTAGACTCACCCCCAAACTGCACATAGATGTGCCGTAGCTGGATTTAATTGCTGTAGATGTATGACATGGGCAATGGTAGTTCAAGATCCTTAGCCGACAAACTGCAAAGTTGATGCTAGTAAAAAAACAAAGCTCGACATTTGGACCCTTCAACCAACCAATCAAAATATGTTTTGGTGGTTCTTGCGCCAAATTCCACACGCTGCACGGCACGTCAGTTTTCCTGCAAAAATAACAATGTTGGTTGGGATTAGGGGGTGGGACTGGGATCAGACGGTCGCGCATCAATTCATTTTCGACCACACCGCTTTTTGTGTTTTTCACAGGAAAACACTGGCTTGCCATTGCACTTTCAATAAAAAAGGAACCTTTCGCAGCAATAGGGCTTCCAATTCTTTTGAAGCAGCCCTTGTTTTCGAGTTCCATCTCCTTTTTATGCAGGTGATTTGGGGTGTCGAGCCAGCCCGACGAGAGGTGGATGAGCAGGCGACGCATGGAAACTCAATGGAAACTCTTGGTTGGTACTAGTAGCTGAATATTGAATTTGTTTTGCAGTTTTTTTTTTGGGGGGGGGGTGTATTAGAGATAATCACGGAGATTCAATACCTAGCTTAACCATATCCACTAGGGCCGATGTAAAAACTTGTAAAATCGGGTAGGCCTTGATTGGGTAGCTGAATCTGTTTTGTGCTATATACTGGACTTAGGTAACATATATTATATGGAAATGCAACACTTAGCTTTACGATAACTGGTCATTTGAGGTTGGCAATGTAAATGAAGCCAGAGACTGTCGCTAGAGTATACCCATACAGAAGTACATCACCTTCCAGAGAAATACCTATCAACATTGCATGAAAGATTCAGTAGGATGAGCACTGTATGAAATCCGCTCTGTCAGCTTCCCAGCAGGCTTCATTCAAAACTCGATAGTGTTGTTGATGGTGTAAAATGTTCTTGGAACTGGATTATATAATTATAATATGTGTATATATATATGTGTGTGTATCATAGCACCCCAAGATATTCCAGCTATAAAGGCCCCTCGTGGATCCTGATTTTCAATCAGGCCTCGAACATAAGAGTGATATGTTTGACGGGAGATTTCTCCATTTTTCACTGGTCTCTTCCCCCCAGCAGCGGTTCCCACCAGGCCATGAGCGCGCGCAAGATGGCGGGCAAGGATAAGGCCACCATAGCCAAGGAGGCCCAAGAGGAAGCCAGCAACAAGCAGGCGGCGGCCGAGGCGGCCGCCAAGGAGGCGACCAAGTTGGAGGCCGCGGCCAAGGTGCAAATATGGGGAGATGGATGGGGTGGGGGTAGTTATGGAAGCCATGCAAATTTCCAGAAATATATTAGGACAATGTGCCGTTGAGAATCAACAACATGTCTTTTTTTTGCGGTATTGGCCATGATTTTGTTGGGCATTTATCAATGCAAATATGGATTTGATGGGCATTTACCCATTGAGAACTGGTACTGTACAAGTCCATTCCCTAATGTCAAATGAACTCTGGGCCCCACAAAACGAACAGATCCTACATTAAACCGGGGTTTCGATTGGCGGGCGTGTGATATTTGGGGGGAGGAATTGGCAGGAACTATTTATGATTAGGTGCTCTATGGTTCATGCTGCACAATTACATCCATAGCTGGATGGGTGAAAACAAGCCATCTTACAACTCAGAGCAACCACACTTATGGTTGAAGGGTTGAAGGGTTTGGAACTTTGAGATTGTTTTTTTCCGCACTTAGTTGTTAACAGACATGACAACTATATACTACCGAGAAAACAGGAATATCGAAAAATGTGAGATGGCGTCGACGGAGAGAGGTGGGGGAGTTGAAGGCTTTGGAACTGGATCCCGTTGTTTGGAAGGTGATCAGTGATAGCATGTTTTTTTCGTGGTTAAAGCCATGACTTGTTGGTCAGCTCTCCGTTTTTGTTGGCTCAGAATTCTCCCATACAAGATGATAACATCAGTCACCAAATAATCTCTGATCGTGATAGGTATTGATTGATAAAGGGCCTATAGAATTCTTCGGCGGTTTCAATGGTCGTTTTCCTTGTCTCAACCGCTGCCTCCAGTTGTCATAGACCTTTCCATGTCTGACTCTCTCATCCCATATCAGGCCTTCAGGCTTCTTTCACACGGCCAAGACCCCCCCCATAAACTGGAGAGAGCATTTTTTCCATTTTCCATCACACTTCCCATAGATTTCCTCCCACGCCAGGAGGCCGCCAAGGATGCCACTACCAAGGAAGCCGCGGCCAAGGAGGCCACGAAGCAAGCGGCCGAGAAGGAAGCGGCCGCCAAGGCAGCGGCCAAGGAGGCGGCCAGCAAGGAGGCGGCGGCCAAGGAGGCCACCAAGGCGGCCACCAGCGACTTGATCCGATGGCCAGGGATTTTCAGGGGATTTCATCAGCAAAAAATGGAGGTTGAATGCTTTGAGATGGTTTTATAGGGAGAATAAAAAAATGGGATAAGAATAGGCTAACAATGGGATATAGTGGGGATACCTTTGATCCGGTTTCGGGGTCTTGGATGGGGGTATATAGAAATTGTTGGAGAATATAGTCATAACCCCATGATATGTGGTTGCATTTGGTAGTTACGTGAATAGTATTTAGCCATTTGGGTGTTTCATAGTTTGACAAAATTGGGGGTTACCATCCCCAACGGTCGCAATAGCCCTGAGAAGAGCCCACTTTAAGAGGGACACCCATGCAACTCTTGATTCAGTGGTGCTTTGACGGGTGCAAAATGACATGTTTGGGGATATAACCAATTTATTTGGCGGTGACTGAGATTTAGTCACTTGGGTGTTTAACTGCTACGCTGCGATGAATTTGAGGGAGCCGATGCTAGTCTAAGAAAACATATATGTCACCGATATAGCAATATTTGAGTTTAATGGGTGCTATAAGCCATTTAGTTGAGAAACATCGCCTTTTTGGTAAAGATGTTTGGTGGCATCACCTTTTCTATTTTTTGAGATCAAGTTTTTCCATGATTTTCATGGATGTTCCCAGTCCATTGTTTGTTTGTTCTACTGTATCATGTCGTAATCTAGAATGTCCATGGAATATAGCAATGGTTCCATGGAAAACTGGTAGTTATCATAAATCCAAATTTTCGCTGCTTAAATCATCATCGGTAAAATCCCAATTCCATGAATTTTGCTGGTGAAATTCCATTTTTAGCTCTCCATTGCCATTTTCCATGGCAAAGTGTTAGACTACCAGAGGCTATACCTACCATAGTTATGTTGATTCCATCCCCATAAATAATTCCCATCTATAGCATTGCAATTAAGTTATTCCCAATACTTCCCATTATGTCATGCCCGATAGTTATTGTTGATTACATCCCCATAATCTTCCCATCTATAGCACCAATTTCTCATATGTCCATCATTTCGCCTTGATTTCCCATGGTTTCCCACCATTCTTGGTGCTTCAAACACCATGGTTTTTCCCCCGACCGGAGCAATGTTGCCACCGTGAAGCGATTCGCGCCCAGGTAAGGACGCGGCCGCCAAGAAAGCGGCCAAGGAGGCGCAGTCCAAGGAGGCGTCCGCCAAGGAGGCGGCGGCACGGGCAGAGAAGGCCAAGGAGGCAGCTGTGACCTGGCGGACGGTAATTTGAGGGTGATGAAATTCATGGGTTTTTCAGGGTGATTTCATGGACTTTAATGGGATTTTATGGGTTTTTAATGGGATTCTAGAGGATTTAGTAGGGTTTAATGGGCTTGAATGGAAGTCAATGCTGTTAAGTGGGATTCTGAGATTCTATGATTCTAACTTCTAACCATGAACAAATGTGATTTTAATGAGATCTAATGGGATTTTATTGGACTTGAACCATGAAAAATGAAAGTTAACCATTAACAAATAGGGATTTAATGGAATGTGACTTAAACCATTTACAATTTACATGGTGGTTTAAAGGGATTCAATGGTAATATAGATTTCCAATACTATATGACTGAGATATAGTCTGATAAACCAGCAACTATCTATACTTGGGGCGCAGTTGGGGTTTGAAATGGATATCATCATGGTTAACTATAACTATTGTTCTAGATCTTATATGATTTTATCAATCCCACAAGTTGGAATATTTTTTCTATGGCTGTTGTTTTATATCCACTCATAATTGGAACTGCTCCAAGTAACCAGCCATAAAAGGGACACATTTTACATATACCATTGCAATCCACCGGGTTTTAGGGTGTACTTTTTGGGAAACGTCTTTTATTGATGTTTTGTTGATAATCGTGAAAAAGTGTCAGTTAACTTGTTTTATCCTGGTTCTATCGTTTTGTGGGGGGGTTACCAGCTAATTCGACTGCTATTTAAGGATGGGACATGATGGACTGACCATCTCAAGTTACAGACTACAGTAGCCATCATAGTTGGAGAGTAGCCTCTAGGAAATTAATAGAACCAGATTATATGGACTATAAAAACCGCGATGGATTTGAATCAATTTTACCTGCATCAATCCATTTTCTGGATGTTAATTACTGCTGTGATTTGTTGTGATTATGGCTAGGCCCCAGTAAATCAACACAAAGCTATTGAAAACTCAGGGGTGAAACATAGGAACCGCTATACATGTTGTTTTTATTCATATCAGCGCGGGGTAGGATTCGGGGAATCATCCACAAAAAGATACAAAAAGGTTTTCAAACAATCATAACACGTCCAATCCCTTGGCTGTGGTTTCAAGCCTTTCCATCATCATCGGGCTTGCTTCGTTGGTGATTGTTAAATATATCGAATTATATAGCTTATTTCCCTAAGGCGGAATCTATGAACAAGTACTATACAAACAGGAACGGAATACCCCCTTATAACAGGGTCTAATCTACCACCTGACTATTTGTCATAGAAATTTGCAACTCCAAGGAGAAGGAGGCGGCCGAGAAAGATGCGTGAAGAAACCCCTGAGGCGTGGTGAATGGGGTTGGTGGGCTTGCAGTTGAGTGAACACAAATAGCATTTTTTTAGGGTTCCTTTTTTTGGGGGTGTCAATTTCGTTTATTTGGGTTTCAGTTTTGGGAAGAGAGATGGTGTTGGTTTTGTGTGTCTGAATGCGGGGCATGGGTTGTAACTGGCACATGCAGAAGCACATAAATGTATTTGGGGGGTGCATGAAGTGAAATCAATTGAGGAAGTGCTTTCAACAACTCTGGAATGAATGAACATGTCGTTTTGCTCTCCGTTTAGATCTCTAGCTGGTACGGCTTGGGTTTGGGCCGGGCCCTTGTTTTCTCGCAGTTTATTCCAGTAAGCCATTGCAAAAATCACAATAGTTACATATAATTATATATACTAGAACAAATAAAACGAATTGAAACATGCCAAAGTATTTAACTTCCACCTTTGTTGGAGATAAATGGAATTAACATGTATGTATATGCAAATACATACATACATATATATATATATATATCTGCAAATAAACACACACATATATATATACAGATAACTACATATATATATAGAGATATAAACAGACAGAAGTATAGATCATTTAGATAAATAGATAGATAGATAGATAAATAAATATATAAATAGATAGATATATAGATATAGATAGATATAGATAGATATAGATAGATAAAGATAGATATAGATAGATATATATATATATATAGATAGATTTAGATAGATATAGATATAGATAGATTAGATTTAGATAGATATAGATAGATATAGATATAGATAGATATAGATAGATATAGATAGACAGATAGATAGATAGATATAGATAGATATAGATAGATATAGATAGATATAGATAGATATAGATAGATATAGATAGATATAGATAGATATAGATAGATATAGATAGATATAGGTAGATATAGATAGATATA
>Ga0126342_10012466_pt1 | contig 15161 bp, 14 predicted proteins | sample Cyp1metagenome_FD_92528 | JGI IMG/M metagenome (GOLD analysis project Ga0126342, IMG submission 92528) | Coral microbial communities from Lord Howe Island, Old Settlement Bay, Australia - Cyphastrea 1 metagenome | ecosystem: Host-associated > Invertebrates > Cnidaria > Coral ...
CCTCAACCCCCAGATCCCCAGAGTGAAACGGGAATCCTTGCTACGCATTCCGGAAAAAAAAACGCAGTGTTTCGCGAGTTTGCTACCTTTTCGCGCACCTGCATCTTCTTTCTTCTCACTCTTTCTCTTCTCTGATCTTCTCTCTTCTGCTCTTCTCTTCTCTGACTCTTCCCACCTCTGCCTTTCCATCTGTCGATATTGTCGGAAGTCTGACTTCTAAACTTCTTTCGATGATGTGCAACATTGCCCCGTCTTGTATGGCCTTACATGTTTTGTGGCAGTGCGCTGGATGAAGGTCTTAGAATGACGGAACCATTGTTTCTCACGTTCGTCCAGTGATTAGTTTCCTTGCGTGATGGGTCAGGATGGGCTGAAACACGGCACTGGCACCTTCATTTGGGTTGATGGCTCCGTCGGGCACTGAGGGACGACAAAGGTGAGCGGAAGGACAGTATCAGTGCACAGTGTCGGGTTTTGTGGACGTTCATCCCGGAGTCATCCCCTTTGAATTGTGAAGTAGTTTCGGATCTTCCTGCCTTGAGTGTCGGAGTGTTATGGATCGCGGTCGCATTGGTTTTTGCTCAATACCCACACTTCAAAACATGTTGCCTCTGCCTTTACTGCCCATATAACTTACAAAAACTGATTTTCCTGTGCTTGGGGACCATCAATTCTTATGTTTTCATCTGTGTTTCGAAAGACGCCTATTGAGAAAGCGAGAGAAAGAGTGATTCATTTCTTGGCGAAGATATCCCATAGACCGCGGTTGCTGCTTTTCTCAGGAGGATTCTTTCTTCTTCTTCTTCTTCTTCTTCTTCTTGGGAACGCTAGAACAGATCAGTAGCGAATTCAGTTACAGTGAAAGCTAGATTCACCCGCTTTGACCTATTCCACATGGTGACAGATAAGAACCAGTACCAAAGAAGAACTGCTTATACACCTCATGCAGGGGGTTTGGTCAGGGTGCTTAGCTGGCCCAGCAGCAAGCTCATGAAGGGTGCTTCATGAAGGTGCTGCCTAAGAGCGCCCCAGGGCTGCAAACTTCGCAGGGGTTTCCGCACATCAAAGCAGAGACTTGCGCCCAGCTGGGCTGTTCCAGACATTTCGCGTTTCCTGGCCCCGCCAAGAAATACATTGGGCAGTTTGAGTCCAACGATATTCATGGAGAGGACGGTCTGGGGCCATGGGTGAGCTCTGCTGTCGGATTTTGATTGACCATCACGACATGCTGGTAACATGTTAGTGCCAATCCTGTTGCCAACGCTTTTAGAGACATTCTGCAGGCGCAAGTTCATTTCTATTCCGGGCTGGGTGGCCCCTTTAATCTTTCCACATGGCTTTAAGATGATTCAAAACCTATTTAGTTGGCTGCGAGGGCACGTTGCCAAACGATGTCCACAATTAGCCCTAACGCAGGGCACCTACATTTGGGCTGATGGCCGAAAGTGACCCGCGTGGTAAACAGCTGTCTCCAACGCAGACAGCCATATTTAGATTTCACGTGGGCTGATTGGGGCTGAGAGAATCTTGCTTTCGCAAACCATCAATTTGATCGCGAAGGCACAGAATGAGATCGTCTTCTTTCCTGCTTTGGCAAGGTACACTGGCCAGTGGCGAAACAACCGGATGCATGGAAAGCAAGGGCCCAAGTCGGACAGAGTCGATCGCAAAGCAGAAAACGCAGCGGCAAAGCCGATCGCCGCCCACTTTGTGACGCTTCGCGTCCACTTTTGGATGCCTTCTTACTTGGTCAGGTGGGCGAAACTTTTTGTCTGGCAGAGAGTTTTTTGCAATTCTGTACGTATCTATTGTCGGTGTGTTTGTTTGTCGTCTTTTGCTAGAAGTTTGTGAAAAAGTCGGGCCGGTGGCTCGGACAAACATGTGTCTCAGGAAATCAAACCCTTGTTGCATTTGTCACATTGTCACTGGAAGGGGCACTTTCTCCTGGCCAGATGGGCTCGGAACTTATCGCTGGCTTTGGAGCGTGGCAAACTGAAGTGGTTTAGTTCGTCCAACTTGAGGGTACGGGCATGAGTTCTTGCTTCCAAAGCGGGTGCAGCAGTGATAAGTTTCGATGATGTTGCAACGGATGTCCATCTAAAACGGTTCTAAATAAGAGATATAAGAGCGTCCTAAAGTCAGTTGACCCTGAGGTGTTCGATAGACAACTAGTGCATGGGGTGAAAAGGACAGGATGCTTGCTCCCAAATTTCAGCTTTGGTCCAGCCCTCATCTTACTTACTTGGAGCCCCATCCCTTTATCCACCCCTGTCACGCCTTTCAAGTACTTCTTGAGAATTCTTATCAATTTCAATTGTCTTTTCAGATCAGTCCCAGCCAGCAGGGATGTATTGCTGCAGAACAGCCAGTTGCAGCAGCAAGACGAGTCCGTTGTTTTCCTGTGCCATGCCTGGTTCTTTCGCTTTTCTCCCCACACCGCTGTGTCAGGTTCTTGTTGTTTGCGTTGCATCCCGGGCTCCTCCGCTGCCTCCTCCCCTGTCCGCTGCCGCCCCTCCTGTATCCAGCTTATCTCTATCCAATCTACAATCTACACATCTTATATAGCTCTTTGAAAATTCTAACTGACCAACTTGTCTTTATCAAACTTGCCTCTATCAAACTTACCCCTATCAAACCTGCCTCTATCAAGGTTTGGCCCAGCTCCTCAAGCCAAGTTTTGCGCTTGGACCTTCCATATGAAGTTCCCAGTTGGGTTTCAGCTGAGGCGCAGCTACACTGGTGAGTGCCCGGCATTAAACATACACCGTGTACTTTTTCAGATGGCAAAATATGGGTGAGGCACGGGGCGCACACGATAGAATCAGAGAAAGGCTTTATTTCAAATGGAAGCTTTGGTCTGGAAGCCATCTTCGTGCGTTGCCCAGCTGCAAGGCCGGTTCCAACACATTCATACTTCGGTCGCCCCGTCAGGTACAGAGAAGACCTCAAACATGGCCAGGGGCACTTCAAGTGGCCGGACAAGCGGGAGCTCAGAACCCAGCTTTGCAAGAATTGGCAGTTTAAGCAAATTGCACGGAAGGAGCTTTGCAATATGATATGAAATGATTTGAGCAATGTCGAGATATTTTTGTGGGGATCGTGCTTCATCAAGCTAGCCTTCAGCAGGCTTTGTTGCCGTGTAAGACATGTGAGCGAACTTAAGGTCCTCTTGAGGTCTCACGAAAAGGAATGTCTCAATCAAGCCCATAAAATGCGCATGCCTTTCCATTCTTGCACCTGGGTTGCTAGCAGCAGCACCTCGTTGAGGTATGTTGGTGAGTGGGTGAAGGGAAAGCAGAATGGGTAGCCTGGCAGCTAACGCGCCCTCGCGAACCCGTGGCTCTTTTTCAAATTCTGTGTCTCAGACGCGGCTTGGGGAAAAATAGAATACTTAGCGTAATTCCTGTCAACAGTTTGACTGCGCCAAGCAGGTTCCTGAAGGCATGAGAGTCAGGAAGTTGGGATGATAGTTTTACATTTCACACATTGCTTTGCAGTGCTGAGGATTGGCAGATACACTGAAGCCAATGGTGTCCAGCTGACTTGTCGTTCTGAATGCTGTTCCCGGATGGATTTTCTACGCCTGTCTTGCATGTCGACATGGCTGAAGGAAAACTCAAAGAAACAATGGCTTAACCCTTTTTGACCACGGACAATTGACCGACAATCGTGCAACTGCCGACCGCCCAAAATGCAATTCAATCGCAGCAGAACGCAACCATTAATTGAATGTTTGACCGTCGTGTTTTGGATATTTTCCACTTACTGATTCCCCTTTGTAGTGCCCACATTAGAGCTGGCGCTGATGTGACAGGTGAGTGGTGAATGCGAATGGGTTAATGGCCAGCGTGTGAGGTGGGTCCAAAAGGATTCGTCACCGCCAGCTGTGTGAGACCTGCCACAAGGTGGCCGGTCGAAGAAAGCTGTCTCTGCTTTGAATTGTGCCGCATCATTGTGTCACCTCGAGGGAAAAACAAGCGCGCAAAGCTCATGACAGATCACGCCCCGACCTCTTCATTTGGATGGCTTGGCACAAGCTAGTTGAAACTAATCATGATGGATACTTCTCACCTTCGGCCCTTTCGCAACACAAAGTGCGTGTGGCGGATGCCAAGCAGTGAAGTCACGAAAGCCAGCTTGCCAGCTGCAGTTTGCTTTGCTTTGGCAAACGGATGTTGGGAGGTTGCTGGGGCAGTTGACATGTGGTTGCATGCTGTTCAAATGATGTCAGATGTGGACATGTCACTTTGAAATTTTAAATGCCAGGATTCAAAACAAGCACTGTTCAAAATGATAGCCAAAAGAAGAAAGAAAAACAAGCAGGAAGAAAAGTGAAAAAGAAAAGAACTTTCAGAATGAAAAACGAATCTAAACATGAAAAACCGTTTTAGTATAGATCAGAAACAGGCCGGCTGGGGCACTTGTAAATCTGTCCCGTTTGTCCTTTCTATTCTATCTATCCTATCTGCTCTATCTATCCTATCTATCCAATCTCTCCCGTCTATCCTGTCTTTCCAACCTATCCTATCTACCCTATCTTATCCTATCTAATTTGGTTTCAAATCTAATTTTCTAATCTAATATAATCTACTTTTCTAGTCTAATGTAATTTTCTAATCTAATCTGCCTACAGAGCCGAGAAAAGGCTGTGCCTATAGTGACACTTCTCATTTCATCTGATCTCATCGCATCGCAGCTTCTCCTGGAAATTGCTCATTACATCCCACTGTCACCGCAGTCTGTGCCATCCCATTTCATCTCAACTCATCTCATGTATTCTCAGCTTTTTTCACCTCACCTCATCTCATCCCATCTCATGTCTTCTCCCTTTCTCAGCTGTTCTCAGATTTTCACAGGTCTTCTCAACTGGTCTCAGCTCTCCATAGCTCATGTCAGCTCATCTTACGTCTTCTCATATCTTCTCCTTTTCTCAGGTCTTTAAGCTCTTCTCACATCTCCCCAGTAGATCTCAGCTCTTGTCAGCTCGTCTCACCTCATCTCAACTCTTCTCAGCGCACTCTCCAATCATCTCAGCTCTTCTCTAGCCCCAAACCTGCTCCAAAAACGGATCTCGGCGCCAAAGCAAGCGACCCTTATGTTTTCCACAGAGAAGATTTGACACAGAGAAGCTTTTACAAACAGCAAGCTTTTACACACAGTTGCTTTTACACGAAGCTTTTACACAGAGCAGCCTTTACACAGAGAAGCCTTTACACAGCTACACACAGCGAGCTTTTACACACAGAAGGCTTTACAAACAGAAGCTTTCACACACAGCAAGCTTTCACAAAAAGAAGCCCCTACACAGAAAAGTTTGTACACAGAGAAAAATTTACGCACAGAAAGCTTTTACATACAGAAGCTTTGACACAGAGAAGCACACAGCAAGCCTTCGCACAGAGAAGCTCCTACACAGAAAAGCTTTTACTTAGACAGAGAAGCTTTTACACACAGCAAGCTTTTACGCACAGAAAAGCGTTTGCACACAGTTTAGCATGACAAGCAAAGATGGGAACCCACTAAATCCGGCTTGGTCCTGTTAAATCAGCCAAAATGGCTGTAGCCCGAGCATCGCTCGAGAGCGGCAATCTCCGTCTTCAGCCTGAAAAGGCAGATTCCCCGGGTATGACATCTGCCTCGTCGATTCTTTCAGGTGAAGTTTTGCCGTGATTGCCAACATATAGTTTCCACTTTCGACTTTAAACGCTGGTTTCTGCCACTTCACGCGTTGATGGCCCAAACATATGTGAGCAAACAATCCTCGAACTCCAAGCCGCACCGGCTTCGGCAAACCGTTCACAAGATACCCGCAGTTTTGGCCCGAAAATGCACTTGTATGGGGACCATTGGTGCAAAATAAGTGAATGGCTTTGGTTCCTTTTGAAGCACAGACAGCTTCAATGTGGTAAGGTCCTGCCCATAGCACACTGGTTTTTTTGACGGTGAGCAGGGTCATTGCAAAAGTTGGTGGTATAGGTTGGTACAAGTGGTTCAATCGAAATATGATGACATGTTTTGTCCGGATGTCATCTCTTTCTGAAAAATTCCACTTGTTCGTGTCGTTTTCAATGGCCCGGTTGTCATTGGCGTTTCTACAGCTGGCTGTGGGCACCGGTGCGACTGATGAGGTTTTTAACGTCACCTTTGCAAACGAACTCACTGATGGCACCATTGGCAGAATGAGATGGAATTTTGAAGTTAGGCGGCATGAAAACGGTATTTTTCTGTTCAGGTTAACTAATTGCTTTTCTGGGCATGCTCACAGTGCCTGGAAGGCGCCCTGAACAGTTGATCATCAATGGCTCATCAAAACTTTTCCTCCTATCTGAAATAGGATCTAGAACCGCCTTCTTGGCTTCAAAGTGTTGTGTTTGAAAAAGTGTAGACACAAAGCTGAAACCAACAAGATGCAGCCCACGAACCCGAACGCGGTCACGCAGAACCCTGGTGTGAAACTAATTAGTTGAACAGTCTTGTACATTTTCCCCTGTTACTGCACCAGCGCGCTAGACTGTGGAATGCGGAAGGGGGTGGAGTGTAGAGTGCGGAGTAAAGTGTAAACTCTGGAGTGTGGAGTGTAAAGTGTGGAGTGTAAAGTGTATAGTGTGGAGTGTAAAGTGTAAACTGTGGAGTGTAGAGTGTGGAGTGTAAAGTGTAAACGGTGGAGTGTAAAGTGTGGAGTGTAAAGTGTGGAGTGTAAAGTGTGGAGTGTAAAGGGTGGAGTATAAAGTGTGGAGTGTAAAGTGTAGAGTGTGGAGTGTAGAGGGTGGAGTGTAAAGTGTAAAGTATAAAGTGTGGAGTGTAAAGTGTAGAGTGTGGAGTGTAGTGCGGAGTGTAAAGTCTAGAGTGTGGAGTGTAAAGTGTAGAGTGTGGAGTGTAAAGTGTAAAGTGTTGAGTGTAAAGTGTGGGGTGTAAAGTGTAGAGTGTGGAGTGTAAAGTGTAAACTGTGGAGTGTACAGTGTAGAGGGCAAGGTGTAGAGTCTAAAGAGTAAAGTGCGGAGTGTAAAGTGTGGAGTGGAAAGTGTAAAGTGTGGAGTGTAAAGTGTGGAGTGTACAGTGTAGAGTGTGGAGTGCAAAGTGTAAAGTTTAAAGTGTGGAGTGTAAAGTGTGGGGTGTAAAGTGTAGAGTGTAAAGAGTACAGTGTGGAGTGTAAAGTGTAGAGTGTGGAGTGTAAAGTGTAAACTGTGGAGTGTGGAGTGTTGAGTGTGGAGTGTAAGATGTCACCAAGTGCCACAGGTGAGAATAGCACCAAGCGCCACGCCTGCCACGCAAAACGACAGGACAACCTGCTTGGAAACCTATGAAAAGGAGAGGTGTTGCAGCTTCCCCCCATAGACACGGCGACGATAGAAGAAAACCACAGAATCGAGACTAGACATGTAGGAGCCTCAAAACGAGCATTTCGTGCGAGACCACCTCCAATTTTCATACTTTGTAGCTTCAAAACCGACGGTTTTCCAGGAGTTTCTCATGAACCTCCAAATTTGCTACCTCAAAATCGATGTTTCGTGCGAGGCTTCCGCCAATTTTCATCACATCTCACAAAATGCTACGCCTGCCACTGAATTTGCACCTTGTCACCACTTCACGCAGCCCTGACAATGCGATTCGCAAAAGCACGCAACACGACATGTCTTGAGTGCTGCTGCTGCCACGCAAAATGACGAATGCAACTCATCTTCTGAGAACGACGCAGGGGTATTGCCCCTGCCACGCAAAGCGACTTTGGACACGTTATGAAAAATGTTGGAATGACACAAAGTGCCACGCTTGCCGCACGAAACGAGGCTACGCAACGTTTGAAACTTCCAAAAGTGACCACTCTTGCAAAACTCGCCATAGGCACGGCCATACGGCCCTCACGCGACCGCCCGTGGACGGTTGCGAAAGGTGCGGACGGTCGCGATTGTAAACGCAACGTCGAGCGAGCACACCCTCAACCCCCAGACCCCCAGAGTGAACCGGGAACCCTTGCTACGCATTCGGGAAAAAACAGCGCGTTAATGTATGTTTGTTTGCTCTGCCTGCCTCACAACTGCCTTTTCCAACAGAATCCACCACATATGGTATAGGCCATCTTTTTTTACCATTCACAAGTCCATTGGGTGTTGAGCCTCAGGGGGAAAATTTGATCCCGCTTAGAATCGGCTGAGATCTGGTAAAGACTTGGCTTGCGGCTGTGCCGCAACTGGTGTCGGCCTTTCAATTTTTTCTCATGGAATTTTGATGTGTCAGAACTTGGTGATTTGGATCCCTGACTTGGAAGAACTCCGCTAAGGCTTGCCGATCACCCTCCATACCTTTTCGAGCACCCGCACCCACAACCCAGCCCCTAACCTGCCTCCAAGGGAATTGCAGCCTCTTCTGGCATGGCTTCGGACATGGACTCCATGGGCCCCGCGCAGTTCTTGGTCCATTGGCCGCAGGCGGCTTTGAAGTCATGGAGGTCTCTGAAGGGCACCACTTCTCCTTCGCCTTCGTGGGCACGTTGCAGCTGCTTCTTCTGAATCGGAATGTATCAGCGTCAGCAAGGTGTGTGCAGGCAGATGATTACAGGTGTTTTCAGGTGATGATTGTATGCTTCTCGCTTTGGAACCGTTCAAAATATTTGAGGGCGTTCGCGCATTTGGCATGACCCAACAGCGAGAATGATTGCCCTGGGCAAAACCAGGGCTTCAGGATTAAAAACTTGAATCTGATAGTCTGTGTCAGGTTTCGATTTAGTTCAACTTGGTGTGAAGTATTCAAGGGGTTGTCATGTTGGAAGGGTTGAAGCCACGCCAGGATAGTAACACCCTTTCAAAAATAGCTGATGCCGCCCATGGGCTGTACTGTACATGGTGCTTCAGCTGCTCGCAGATGTCAGCAATATCATCGTAAATTTTCACCATCTTCCCGGCAATGGCAGTGCAACTGATTTGAAATATCCAAGTAGTGCATGTCTGCGAAGGGGTTCAGGCATGCCATGCTTGCTTACTTCTATTTCTACGAATCATGGGGTTCGAGCGATGCTCCATCGTATGAGAGTCTTCTTCCAACGGATAGATTCATTACTGTCATTATTGCAGATTAGAAATTACGCCGCCATAGGCCCCAGATAGCAAAAGGTATTCCTCGGCAGCATTCAAACGCTTTCTACTGCAACCTGCCGACAGGGCCGCGGTGCCCAAAAGACAGCGGCGCCCCGCACAGCACCCAAGCCCCAAAGTGCACAGAGCACTCTGATTGCAGCGTCTTGCGGCGGCACCAGCATCCAAGTTCCAAAGCAGGCATAAAACCTTGACAGCAGCACCCAGTGGCACCCTGCAGGGGCACCAGCGCCTAAAGCACAAAGCACCTTGCAGCGGACCCAAGCTCCAAAGCACACGCAGCGCATCGACAGCAGCACCTTGCACCGGCGCCCTGCAGCGGCAACACCCAGCAGTGCGCAGTGGCATTCAAGCTCCGAAGAGCATAAAGCATTCTGCAGCACGCAGCACCCTGCAGTGGCAGCATTCTGACAGCAGCAGCAGAGGCACGAACGCCCAAGGTTCAAAGCGCGCGCAGCATTCTGACAGCAGCACCCGGACAGCAGCACCCTGCAGCGGCACCAGCACAAATGCAATGCTGCCTTCCTGGCGCCCAATCCCCAAAGCGCGCACAACACTCTAACAGCAGAACTTTGCAGCGACACCCTGCAGCGCCACCAGCACCAAAGCCCAAAGCGCACAGCACGTTGACAGCAGCACCCCCCTTTCAGTGGCACCAGCATCCAAGCCCCAAAGCGCGGGCAACATTCTAACAGTGCCCTACTACAGACCGTGCAGAGCAGTCTGCAGCGGCACCCTGCAGCGGCAGCGCCCTGGTGCCAGTGCCCAAGCCGGAAAGTGCAGCACTCTGACAGCACCAACAGCACGCTGCAGCGGCAGCCTACAGTGGTACCCTGCACCGGCCCCCAAAGCGCATGCAACTTGACAAGAAAAAAAATTGCCGCCGCACCCTGAAGCAGGCCCGCTCCAACAGCAGCACCCAAGCCCCAAAGCATTCTGACAGCAGCTTGCAGCGGCACCCTGCAGCTGCTCACGGCAGCACCCTGCAGCGGCGCCCTAGCCCCAAAGTGCAGCCACCCTGCAGTGGCACCGCACCCAAGCTCCAAAACACAAACGAGCAACTTTTTTGACTTCAAGTAAGAACCCCCAGATAGATTCGCCATCTGGACCCAAAAAAGAGCAAGGACATCCACGACAAGCTGACTAGCTTCTTTGACGTGTACTTTGCTATTAGTGGCTATTAGCCCTTCCTTGTTGCCGGCCATTAAAATGCCTAGGTCTTTATGCAAGTCTTCAACAAAGACATTCTGCGACTTGAAAACTTTGACTTCCATCATGTTTTCGCTCATATACCTCCATAGTAGCCCCTTCGGAATATATTCCTTCATAGGTCCTGCTCGCAAAGCTCACGCCCTTTCTCCGAAGATTTTCCAAGAGCCCTAAAGAGCTTCTCCATTTTCATCCTGAATATTCCTCATGTCCCGTCCTCGCCCCGGAGCGATCACCTCAGGCTCTTGAAGGAGATCGTGGTCCAGCGACAAATCACGCGATATGCGCTGCAAGAAGTGGACCTTCAAGGTGACGGGGGCGCAACGAACTGAGCCATTAAGATAGCCAGGTGAAAAATAGTGGCTCATCATCCAACATGGGAATATATTTTATTTTCAACCGCCGCCATGAATGGGACGGGTTAAAAGATTTTTCCCCAAACAGCGTGGCCACACTGAAGGGGTTCTTACGGTAGGTGTGGCCCGGTGTTCAATCGAGGTGGTATCGGTAGCGTCCAGCATTTTCCCTGTAAATTTCCGCATAAAATGCTTCTTGTGATATGTCCATGTGCATTTCGACTGCGCAGGCTCGCAAAAAATGCTTGCCGCGGAATACACGTACGGCATTTTCCCTCTAAATTTCCGCACAAAATCCCTCTTGTGACATGTCCATGTGCATTTCGATTGCACAGGCCTGCGCAAAATGCTTGCCGCGGGATACACGTACGCATTTTCCCTCTAGATTTCCGCACAAAAGGCTTCTTGTTACATGTCCACGTGCCTTTCGACTAGGGTCCTACATTTTTCCGTCTATACTTGCTTTTGTGAAATGTCCTTGCGTCTTTCGAGTGCCAAGAGACTTTTTAAAGGGAGCTTGCACAGAGATCTTGTCAAGACACCTTTGATGGAGATGATGGAGATCTTGTTTGGTGATTTTTCCAAGAGACCTCTTCAAGAGATCTGTGCTGAGAGAGCTCTTATAGAGATCTTGTACAGAGATCTTGCCAGGAGACCTCTTTTACAGATCGTGTACAGAGACCCGGTGAACAGATAGATCTTGCTCAAAGATCTTGTGTAGAGATTTTGACTCGAGATCTTACTTTGAGATCCCTCTCAGAAATCTTGTGCGGAGGTCTCTTCAAGACTCCTTGTGCAGATAGCCTTACACAGCTTGAATAGAGATCTTACTTTGAGATGCCTCGCCGAGATCTTTGGCGCAGATCTCTCTTAGAGACGCCTTCTACAGATAGCCTTGCACACGGATCTTGAACAGCGGCTTCTACAGAGAACCTCACCAGGAGATTTTGTGGACGATCTTCTACAGGGCTCTTCACAAAGGGAAGTTGCATAGACCTGGCACGGAGATCTTGCCAAGCCACCCGTGATAGAGATGTTGCATCGATCCTTGGCATTGGAGCTCTTTACACTGCTGTGTTCACTTACGTTGAAAGATATCGGAAAGGCTGTGCCATGTTCTCCAAGGGGCAGTTCTGCACACGCATTCTCATGCGGAGTCTTCGATCCTCCGTCTCGCTTGTTGGCGTGAGGCTCATTTGAACTGGGTTCCCGCAGAGACCGTCACACTGTTTGCAAGCACAACCGTGCACGACCAGAGCATAACAGTATTGTAGGTCAGCAGTGCCACTGGCTGCATTACAGCATTGTATTCTCATACCGGGCGTGCTGTCCACATGGCGCTGTGCACTGTGGGCGATTTGCTGCGTGGGCTTCCTGATGAGCATATTGCCTTTTTTCCCCAAACAGCGTGTCCACACTGAGGGTTCTTACGGTAGGTGTTAAGGCCGGGTGTCAATCGAGGTGGTATCGGAAGCATCCGGCATTTTCCCGCGCAAAATGCTTCTTGTGACATGCCCACGTGCATTTCGACTGCGAAGGCTCGCATGGGTGTCGCAGGATACGGGTCCGGCATTTTCCCTGTAAATTTCCGCACAAGATGGCTCTTGTGAAATGTCCATGTGCATTTCGACTGCGCAGGCTCGCAAGAAATGATGTCCCCGGAGGTGTCCGCAGCCATTTCTCCTGTAAATTTCCGTACAAAATGGCCCTTGTGAAATGTCCGTCTGCATTTCGACTGCGCAGGCTCGCACAAAGTGTGCTTCCCGGTCTTGGGATCGGTCTTCCTCCTCAACATCCTCCTCCTCAACATTATAATCTTCCTCCTCCTCCTCAACATCATCATCTTCCTCTCATCATCATCTTATGTTCATCCTCATCCTCATCCTCATCCTCATCATCATCATCATCATCATCTTCATCTTCATCTTTATCATCACCACCGTCATCATCACCATCATCATCGTCATTATCACCATCACCATTATCGTCCTCACCACCATCATCATCAACATCATCATCAACATTAATTAACACCATCATCGACTTTATAATACATTATCCTCTTGCGCCCCCCGCGCTGTTTGGGGTCTCTTGCCGGGATATTTTTTTGGGGCTCAACCGGAAAAAATCTTTGGTTCCAACGGAAGACCATGATGCTATGGATAGGGCATGGGGAATTCTTCGACATTTTTTGTGACATTTTTTTTAGATTGACGATGTTTGCTTCCTGCGCTTTGGAATTTGTTCGCGGCTGATTGGGGCCCGGCTTTCTTTTTCGTTGAACGCAGTGTTGCTTGAAGAAATAGAAAAAAGGGACGCTCCTTTGAGGAACGAGAATGAACCACTAGGAAGCTTACTGAAAATTTTCGGATTAGGGAGATTAGCTTCGTCCTTTATTAGTGGCTTACCCGGTTCCGCTCCTGCAAGCAAGATTAGAAACTTAGAATCATCCTCCAGGCACGATTCATTCCCGAGACCGTCTGAGCAAAGGGTTCTTCTAAAAGCGGAGGTCTTCTATACGTCTTCACATGCTCACATACTCACATCTTCTCATCCTCACATCTTCACGAGCTCACACCTTCACGAGCTCACACCTTCACATCTTCACATCTTCTTACCTTCTCATACTCACATCTTCACAGCCTCACATCTTCACATCTTCTCATCTTCACATCTTCACATCTGCACATCTTCATACATTTTCTCTCTCCCTCTCTCTCTCTCTCCCTCTCTCTCTCTCTCTCGCTCTCTCGCTCTCTCTCTCGCTCTTCATCTTCACACTTTCACATCTTCACATACTCACATCTTCACATACTCACATCTTCACATACTCGCATCTTCACATCTTCACATCTTCTCATCTTCACATCTTCTCATCTTCACATCTTCACATCTTCACATCTTCTCTCTCTTTCTCTTTCTTTCTTTCTTTCTTTCTGCTTGTCTCTCTGTCTCTGTCTTTGTCTCTGTCTCTGTCTCTCTCTCTCTCTCTCTGTCTGGTCTGTCTGTTTCTCTCTCTCTCTCTCTCTTCTTGTCCTCTGTCACGGTCTCTTTCCTTCTGTTTCTTGTCCCTCTTAAGGCCGCAGGCAGTGCTGATGAGGCGCCGCGATACGGCCACCGTTTTGCACGAAATGAGGTTCGAGTGTCAAAAACTGACCGTTTTTTGCGCTTTCGCAACTTTCGCAACAACCTTTTCGCACGAAACGAGGTTTGAGTGTCAAAAACTGAGATATTGTTTTTTTCGCTTTTACAACTTCGGCGGCAACCCTTTCGCACGAAACGAGGTTCGAGCGTCCAAAACTGAGGGTTTCTTGCAAGTTTAGTTGGTCCGGCGGCAACCATTTCGCACGAAACGAAGTTCGAGTGGCAAAAACTGATAGTTTTTTGCGATTTTACATCCTCGGCGGCAACCCTTTCGCACGAAACGAGGTTCGAGTGTCAAAAACTGACCGTTTTTTGCGCTTTCACAACTTCCGCGACAGCTCTTTCGCGCGGAACGAGGTTCGAGTGGCAAAAACTGATGTTTTTTTGCGATTTTACATCCTCGGCGGCAACCCTTTCGCACGAAATGAGGTTCGAGTGTCAAAAACTGAGGGTTTTTTGCGATTTTACATCCTCGGCGGTAACCTTTTCACACGAAATGAGGTTCGAGGGTCAAAATCTTATGGCTTTTTGGGTGTTTTGTTGGTCCGGCGGTAAGGCTTTCACCCTGTGTGTAAAGGTGCTTGTGTGTAGAAGCATTTCTGTGTAAAAGCGTTTTTGTGTGAAAGCGTTTTGCTGTCAAGCGCTTGTGTGTGTGTGAATTTCTGAAGAGATAAAACTTCTAACTTGTACTTTTGCGAACCTGCATTTATTCAATTCAGCTGCAACGAGTTTTTTTCCATTTTAGCAGGGGGCAGCGGCCCACTCACGAGTCCACCGCCAACGAGGCTACTCATGAGTTGGGAGGATATCGGGACTGACCATGCCGACGTACCTGCGAAGTTTTACGTTCTGGTCATGGGATGTGGCTAACCCAAGAACCACCGTGCCGTTTTCAAACAATTTGTTTTCTTTTTTCCTCGTTTGCACGGTATATTATGGGTTTTCGCAATCTGAATTTCCACTGTCAATAGAGGAAGAACGAGCTGCATCAGAATGGTTTGATTCATCTAGCAAGGACGTCGAGCGATTTACTTCGCACAGTTTCTCACTTCTGGTCATCCAACTACTCCTGTCAGGTTTTACTGGACTCTGTTTTGCACGTAAGATGCATTCCACATCAGAATTCGCAAAGATTGTTCTGAGCATGTGTGTGTGTGTGTGTGGGGCCAACCCCTGTTCCCAAGGGATTTACGAATTGCTCAGTTTTTCAGTTTTAAGGCAGGGGGTGCGAGCAGCCCATCCAGTCTTGCACCAAGGAAGACACTGGATGAGTGCTGGTGATATCTGACCTGATCAGTCAGACGTACCTGCCATGTGACCATTTCGATTTCTGAATTCTGTGATTCACTCACAGCGGCGACCG